>Ga0160490_100059_pt1 | contig 141502 bp, 117 predicted proteins | sample DIDnMG_7_FD_108210 | JGI IMG/M metagenome (GOLD analysis project Ga0160490, IMG submission 108210) | Enriched soil microbial communities from UW Madison campus, WI, USA - DID2934_E24_Lignin MG | ecosystem: Environmental > Terrestrial > Soil > Unclassified | place: USA: Madison, Wisconsin... | reverse complement strand
CTCAGGCCCTGGTTATCTTGTCGCGCAAGCTCGCCAGAGTTGCATTCGCCTTGATGAAGACCCAAGGCGAATACGTCAGCAAAGGGGCAAAAAAGCTTTGCCCTCAACCATAGAATCTCCTACAACGATCACCGCCGGGTGCGGCCTGCGTAGGAGCGGGTTTACCCGCGAAAGGGCCAGTACAGCCAACCGATCAGGCGGGCTTCATGATCAACACCCCCAGCGGCGGCAGGTTCAGGGCCAGCGATAATGGCTGCCCGTGGCTGGCCACTGCCTCACTGGCCACCGCCCCCAGATTACCCACGTTCGACCCGGCATACAGCTCGGCATCACTGTTCAGCAACTCCTGCCAACGCTCGCCGAACGGCACGCCAATGCGGTAACCCTCACGGGGTACCGGGGTGAAGTTGGCCACCACCAGCACCGGCTCGCCGCTGCTGCTCCAGCGCAGCCAGGCGTACACGCTGTTTTGCGCGTCGTCACCGATCAGCCACTGGAAGCCCTGCGGCTGGCAATCCTGCTCGTGCAGCGCCGGCACTTCGCGGTACAGGCGGTTGAGGTCGCCCACCAGGCGCTGCACGCCCTGGTGCTCGGGATACTGCAGCAGGTACCAGTCCAGTTCGCTGTCGTGGTCCCACTCACGCCACTGGCCGAACTCGCAGCCCATGAACAGCAGCTTCTTGCCCGGGTGTGCCCACATGAAGGTGAGGTAGGCGCGCAGGTTGGCGAACTTCTGCCAGCGGTCGCCGGGCATCTTGTCGATCAGCGAATGCTTGCCGTGCACCACCTCATCATGGGAAATGGGCAGGATGAAGTGCTCGGAATAGGCATAGATCAGCCCGAAACTCATCTCGTTGTGGTGGTAGGTGCGGTGCACCGGGTCGTTCTGGATGTAGTGCAGGGTGTCGTGCATCCAGCCCATGTTCCACTTGTAGGCAAAACCCAGGCCGCCCTGTTGGGTAGGCTGGCTGACCCCAGGCCAGGCGGTGGACTCTTCGGCGATGATCAGCGCACCCGGGGCCTCGTGGGCAGCGACGCCGTTAAGGTGGCGGATGAAGTCGATGGCTTCCAGGTTCTCGCGCCCGCCGTGACGGTTGGGTACCCATTCGCCAGCCTTGCGCGAGTAGTCGCGGTACAGCATCGAGGCCACCGCATCGACGCGCAGGCCGTCGATGTGGAAATGCTTCAACCAGTGCAGCGCCGAAGCCATCATGAAACCGCGCACTTCATTGCGCCCGAGGTTGTAGATCAGCGTGTTCCAGTCCTGGTGGTAGCCCTCCAGGGGGTTGTCGTATTCGTACAGCGCAGTGCCATCGAAGCGCGCCAGGCCATGTTCGTCGGTGGGAAAATGCGCCGGCACCCAGTCCAGCAGTACACCGATGCCTCCCTGGTGGCAGGCGTCGATGAACGCGGCGAAATCCTCGGCACTGCCGTAGCGCGAGGTGGGCGCGAACATCGACAATGGTTGATAGCCCCAGGAGCCGCCGAACGGGTGTTCCATGATCGGCAGCAATTCGATGTGGGTAAAGCCCAGTTCCTGCACATAGGGCACCAGCCGCTCGGCCAGTTCGCGCCAGTTGTAGAAACGCCCGACTTCGCCCGCTTCGTCCAGCTCGCAGCGCCATGACCCTGGGTGCAGCTCGTAGATCGACAACGGCGCGTTGTAGGCATGGCGCTGGGCGCGTTGCGCCATCCAGTCATGATCCTGCCAGGCGTGGCTGAGTTCACCGGCTACCTTGGACGCCGTGCTCGGCGGCAGCTCGGTGGCACGGGCCAGCGGATCGGCCTTCAGCGGCAGTATGCCGTCCTTGCCAAGCACTTCGAACTTGTAGGTTTCGCCCACGCCCAGACGCGGAATGAACAACTCCCACACCCCCGCGCCGTGCCGCAGGCGCATGGGGTGGCGGCGGCCATCCCAGTTGTTGAAATCACCCACCACCGACACCCGCCGGGCATTCGGCGCCCAGACCGAGAAACATACGCCGTCGATGCCATCGACCTGAGTCGGCTGGGCACCGAAGCGCCCGGACAAATCGCGGTGATTGCCTTCCGCGAACAAGTGAAGGTCCATGTCACCCAGTTGCGGGCCGAAACTGTAGGGGTCTTCGGTAACCTGTTCGCCACCGGCCCAGACGATATGAAACTGGTAGGGCTGTGCCTCATCAAGGTGCGCGCTGAACAACCCAGGTAGGCTGCCCTGCTCCATTTCGGCAAGGACCCGCCCGTCATCCTGGGCCTGAACGCGCACTTTCAGGGCATTGGGCAGAAAGGCGCGGACCACCTGCCCGCCTGCGCCGTCGCCGTGGGGGCCGAGTACCGCAAAAGGATCGGCGTGTTCGGCGCGGGCCAGGGCGTCGAGGTCCCGTTGCCGAAGGCCACCGTTTTCACGCGTTGTAACGTTCATTCTGACTCTCCCCAGGTACTGATCAGTCCATGCAGACCATGCAAAGGCACGGCCAGCCAGCTCGGACGGTTTTCGGCTTCGTATGTAATCTCGTAGGCGGCTTTTTCCAGGCAGAACAATTCCAGCGCCGCGCGCTCACCCTCGGCGTGCTGCCAGGCGTGAGGCATGGCGGCGGTGGCCAGCCCATAGGCTTCGACAAAGGCATGCCGGGACTGGTGCAGGTACTGCCGGGCAACCCGCTGCCGGGCTTGCCGCGCCGGCTCGGAAAGGTCCACCGCAGACGCGCTGCGCAAGATCATCGCAGCAGCATAGTCGAAGGAACGCAGCACGCCGCTGACATCCTTGTAGGGGCTGTGTTTTGCCCGGCGCTCTTCAAGGGGCCGGGCGGGTTCACCTTCAAAATCGATGAGGTAGGCATCCCCCTGCACCACGAGCAGCTGGCCCAGGTGCAGGTCGCCGTGCACACGCATCAGTAGGCCACCCTGAGCCTGCTTGCTCAGGGTGTCGATGTGCTGGGCCAGACCGTCACGCTGTTGCTGCAGGTCGTCGACCAAGGACTGGCTATCGCTGTCCAGTGTGTCGCGATGCTGCGCCAGCAGGTCGAGGGCGTGGGTCAGTTCAGTGCTGATCTGTGCACACCAGCGCTCGCTGTCCTGCGCATCGCTGGGGCGCGGCTGGAAGGCCGGGTCTTCGGTGGGTGCGGCCAGCAGCAGGTGCATCTCGCCCAGGCGCTGGCCAAGCAAGGCGGCAAAGCCGCTGAGTTCGGCCAATGCGTCAGTGTGCGCTTCGGCGTCGTTGCGGGTGGGCTCCATCTGGTCGCGGATGGCCCGTTCCAGCGTGTTCTGGGTCCAGCCCCAGGCATCGCCCTGGTTGCTCAGGTAACCCTGAGCAATCATCAGCAGGTGCGGCGCGTGTTGCTCGTCCACCCGGCTGACCCAGGCCAGCAGCGGCGAGATGTTGGCAAAGCCGGCGGCGGTCAGGTAGGCACTCATTTCCAGCTCTGGATGGATACCCGGGTTGACCCGGCGGATCAGTTTAAGCACCACGCGATCGCCGATGACCACCGAACTGTTGGACTGCTCGGCGCTGAGGTAGCGCACTTCGCTCTCCTCGTCGAGCGCCAGGCCGGCCAGCTGCTCTGTGCATTCAAAGCGCAATTCACCCTCACCGTCGCCGCACGGCAGACGCAGTCCATCCTGGCAGGCTTGCATCACAGCGTGAATGAACGGCTCAAGGACGAAGGCGTCTGTGATCAAGCCAACCTGGTGGGTACGGCGCACCCGCGACAACGCCAGCTGCTGCGGCAGCGCGGTGTGGATCTGTTCCTCACGCAGCAGGCCGAACGGCAGCTGGTAGCGGGTGGCCGTGCCGTCACTGAGTACCTCGATTTCGCTGAGCAACACCGGCGTGGTGGCGGTGCCGAAACGCACGCCGTAACACAGGCGCACGGCATCGATCGGCCCTTCCTTGCCGGCGAACCAGCGGCGTTTGGGCAGGTACTGCGGCAGGATGGTGCTTTGCAGCGTATCGCTTGCGGGGGCTTGCAGCAGTTCTTCCATGCGCTTGCGCAGTACCAATGTGGTCAATTCGGGTAACCCCTCGGTGGGCTGGATGTGCCAGCTGGGCATGCGATCGCGGCTGGCCAGCAGGAACCAGTAGAACGCATAAGGTGGCAAGGTCAGCAGAAACGGCAGTTGGCCGATTGGCGGGAACGCGCTGCCGCCCAGCATCTCCACCGGTACTTTGTCGGCGTATTGTGACAATTCGAGTTCGGCAGCCTGGGCGGCGCGGGACACGTTGGCCACGCAGAGGATGACCTCGGTATTGCCGTCAGCGTCGGTGTACTCGCGGATATAGGCAAGGATGCGCCGGTTGCTGGGCGTGAGGGTGCGCAGGCTGCCGCGGCCAAAGGCCTTCTGCTGCTTACGCACCGCCAGCATGCGCCGGGTCCAGTTCAGCAGCGAATGCGGATCGTGGCTTTGCGCCTCGACGTTGACGGTCTGGTAACCGTAGAGCGGGTCCATGATCGGCGGCAGCACCAGGCGCTGCGGGTCGGCGCGAGAAAAACCGCCGTTGCGGTCTGGCGACCACTGCATAGGTGTGCGAACGCCATCGCGGTCACCCAGATAGATATTGTCGCCCATACCCAGTTCGTCGCCGTAATACAGGGTTGGCGTGCCGGGCATCGACAACAGCAGGCTGGTCAGCAGCTCTATGCGCCGACGGTCACGCTGCAGCAGGGGCGCCAGGCGCCGGCGAATGCCCAGGTTGATGCGCGCGCGGCGGTCTTCGGCGTAATAGTTCCACAGGTAATCGCGCTCGCGGTCGGTGACCATTTCCAGGGTCAGTTCATCATGGTTGCGCAAAAAGATCGCCCACTGGCAGTTGGCCGGGATTTCCGGGGTCTGGCGCAGAATATCGGTGATCGGGAAGCGGTCTTCCATGGCCAGGGCCATGTACATGCGCGGCATCAACGGAAAGTGGAAGGCCATATGGCATTCGTCGCCGTCGCCTTCACCGAAGTACGGGCGCGTGTCTTCCGGCCACTGGTTGGCTTCGGCCAGCAGCATGCGATCGGGGTAGTTGGCGTCGATCTCGGCGCGGATCGCCTTGAGCACGTCGTGGGTTTCGGCGAGGTTTTCGTTGTTGGTGCCGTCGCGCTCGATCAGGTAAGGGATCGCGTCCAGCCGCAGGCCATCTACACCCAGGTCGAGCCAGAAGCGCATGACGCCGATCACCGCCTTGAGCACCTGCGGGTTGTCGAAATTGAGGTCCGGCTGGTGGGAATAGAACCGGTGCCAGAAGTACTGGCCGGCGACCGGGTCCCAGGTCCAGTTGGACTTTTCGGTGTCGAGGAAGATGATGCGCGTACCGTCATACTTCTGGTCATCGTCCGACCACACGTAGAACTCACGCGCCTTGCTGCCGCGCTTGGCGTGGCGGGCGCGCTGGAACCACGGGTGCTGGTCGCTGGTGTGGTTGATGACCAGCTCGGTGATCACCCGCAGGCCGCGCTTGTGGGCCTCGGCGATGAAACGGCGGGCGTCGGCCATGCTGCCGTAGTCGGGGTGCACGGCCTTGTATTCGGCGATGTCGTAGCCGTCGTCACGGCGTGGCGAGGGATAGAACGGCAGCAGCCACAGGGTGTTGACGCCCAGCTCGGCGATATAGTCGAGCTTGCTGATCAGCCCGGCGAAGTCGCCGATGCCGTCATTGTTCGAGTCGAAGAACGACTTGATGTGCAGCTGATAGATGACGGCGTCCTTGTACCACAGCGGGTCGTCGATGAAGGCTGCCGGGCGGGAACGCTTGGCCATGTGCGACTCCTTTCAATTGCATGTTTGCCCCTTCTTGCACCATCGCGGTGGGAGCGGGCGTGCCCGCGAATCAGCCACCGCGGTGCTTGGCACCGGCTCTGCCGGTGTTCGCGGGCGTGCCCGCTCTCACAGGGGAAAAGGCTACAGACCGGCTTTACCCGGCTTTCTCGATGCGCCAGATGCCGAACGGCAGGTGCCAGGGCTCTATGCGCATCCATTGGGTCTTGCCGTACCACGACCAGCGGTGGCCGTTCATCAGGTCTTCACCCTGGGTTTCGGCGTTGTCGTCCAGCCCCAATTCCCACAGGGGCAACTCGAAGTGCGCCTCCTGGGCGTTGTGCGGGTCCAGGCTGACGGCCACCAGGATGTAGTTGTCACGCTCGGGGGTACGCTTGGCGAAGTACAGGATGTTGTCGTTCCAGCAATTGAAGAAGGCCACGCCCAGGTGGGTTTGCAAGGCGCGGTTCTGCCGGCGGATGCGGTTGAGCTGGGCGATCTCGGCGATGATGTTGCCGGGCTGGGTGAAATCGCGTGGGCGGATTTCGTACTTCTCCGAATCCAGGTACTCCTCTTTGCCCGGCAACGGCGTGCCCTCACACAGCTCGAAGCCCGAATACATGCCCCACAAGCCTGAGCCCATGGTCGCCAGCGCGGCACGGATAAGGAAACCTGCGCGGCCGGAGGTGTGCAGGAAGAACGGGTTGATGTCCGGCGTGTTGACGAAGAAGTTGGGCCGGTAGCACTGGCTCCACGGCGGCTGGTTGAGCTGCTCGAAATATTCGCGCAGCTCCTGCTTGTGGTTGCGCCAGGTGAAATAGGTATAGCTTTGTGCGTAGCCGACCTTGCCCAAGCGCGCCATCATCGCCGGTTTGGTAAAGGCTTCGGCAAGGAAGATGACGTCGGGGTGCTGGCTGCGCACATTGGCGATCAGCCATTGCCAGAACGGCAGCGGCTTGGTGTGCGGGTTGTCGACGCGGAAAGTCTTTACGCCCTCCTCCACCCAGCCGACCACCACATCGCGCAGGGCCAGCCAAAGCGAGGGCACGGCCTCCGGCGCATAGAAATCGACGTTGACGATGTCCTGGTACTTTTTCGGCGGGTTTTCAGCGTAGCGGATGGTGCCGTCCGGGCGCCAGCTGAACCAGCCCGGGTGCTCCTTGAGCCAGGGGTGGTCCTGGGAGCACTGGATGGCGAAATCGAGGGCAATTTCCAGGCCGTGTTCCGCCGCTGCGGCCACCAGACGGCGGAAGTCATCGCGGCTGCCCAGTTGCGGGTGAATGGCCTCGTGGCCGCCTTCCAGGCTGCCGATGGCATAAGGGCTGCCCGGGTCGCCCGGCTCGGCCTTGAGGGCGTTGTTGCGGCCCTTGCGATGCTGCATGCCGATGGGGTGGATGGGCGGGAAGTACAGTACGTCGAAGCCCATGTCGCGGATCATCGGCAGCCGTTCGTGCACGTCGTTGAAGGTGCCGTGGCGCTGCGGGTCGTCGGTCATCGAGCGCGGGAACAGCTCGTACCAGCTGGCGAACAGGGCGGCCGGACGGTCGACATCAATGGGAAACTCAGGGCTGCGGGTCAGGTAGCTGCGGTGTTCGGCTTCGCCCATCAGGCGGGCGGTGGTCGGGTCGAGAAACAAAGCCACCTGGTCATCGATACTGAGCGTGGGCAGGCGCTGCTGCAAGGCCTCGAGCGCCTCGCGCAGGGCGCCGCTGCACAGCTCGAGGCCTTTGCCCAGCATCAAACGGCCTTCTTCCAGCTCCAGTTTCACCTCGACGCCGGCGTGGTACTTCTTCTCCAGGTCGTGGCAATAGGTAGCAAACGGGTCGATCCAGGCCTCGATACTGAACCGGTGCGGGCCCAGCTCGGTGGGGGTGAATTCGGCCTGCCACAGGTCGTTGCCCGCCGCCTGCATCGACACGCAATGCCAGCGCCTGCTGTGCGCCTGGCGCCAATTGAGCATCACCGCCAGGCGGTCGTGGCCGTCGCTGTACGCCTTGGTGCTGACTGTCACGGGCTGGCCGCTGACGGCCTTGGCGGCGAAGCTGCCGGCGTCGAGCACGGGTTGGGTGTCTTCGATCACGATGCGTGGCGCCAACAGCGCCTGGGCCAGGCTAATGGCCTGGTCCGGGTGATCGTTCGCCATGGGCACGCTTTCAAAGGGCTCGTTTCGTGACATCGACCTTGCTCCCTCAGGCTGGTGGCGGTAAGGGTTCAGAGCCGGGCACAGGCGCGGGGTTCAAAATAATTGAGCGAACGGCAGCTGCCAGCGGTCAGAGCCTACAGCACCTCTTCACCCACCCACGCGAGGTCAGGCCATGAACATTCCCATTCCACCGGAGACACCCGATCCGAACATCGACGACCCGAGCTTGCCGCCACCCGTACCGGAAGAAGACCCGGACGAGCTGCCGATCAAGCCGACCGTGCCGCCGACGGTTGGTGACCCGCCGAGTCAGAAGCCACCGGTGAAGGCTTAAGGGTAGACCACGGCACCGGCGTGAACAGCTGATCTCCGCTGCTCCATTGAAAGGTTGAGGATGACCGGGTGCTTGGCAAGGTGAAGATCTTGCATTGATCGGGCCGGCCTCTTCGCGGGTAAACCCGCTCCTACCAGGGACCGTGCCGGCCTTGAATGCGGCGCTGTCGCTGTAGGAGCAGGTTTACCCGCGAAGAGGCCGGCCGCGCCAGCACATCAACCCGCAGATGCAGCCGCAATCTCCGCCACACTGATCTCACGCATCCGGAACTTTTGCACCTTCCCCGTCACCGTCATCGGGTACTCGTCGACGAAGCGGATATACCGCGGCACCTTGAAGTGGGCAATGCGCGCCTTGCACCAGCCCTGCAGTTCCTCGACCGTGGCGCTGTGCCCAGGGTGCAGCTTGATCCAGGCGACGATCTCTTCGCCATAGCGGCTGCACGGAATGCCGATCACCTGCGCATCGGCCACTGCCGGGTGGGTGTAGAAAAACTCTTCCAGCTCACGCGGGTAAATGTTCTCGCCGCCGCGAATGATCATGTCCTTGTTGCGCCCGACGATGCGCACGTAGCCCTGCTCGTCCATCACCGCCAGGTCACCCGAATGCATCCAGCCGGCCGGGTCGATGGCATCCGCCGTGGCCTGGGGGTTGTCCCAGTAGCCCAGCATCACGCTATAGCCGCGGGTGCACAGCTCGCCGATCTCACCGCGGGCGACGATGCAGCCATCGGCGTCCACCAGTTTGTTTTCCAGCTGCGGCTGGGTGCGGCCGACGGTGGTCACGCGCAGCTCCAGGTCGTCGTCCGGGCCGGTCTGCAGTGACACCGGGCTGGTTTCGGTCATGCCGTAGGCGATCTGCACTTCAGCCATGTGCATCTGGTCGATGACCCGGCGCATCACCTCGATCGGGCAGGTGGCGCCGGCCATGATGCCGCTGCGCAGGGTCGACAGGTCCATCTGCGCACGCGATGGGTGATCGAGCATGGCGATGAACATGGTCGGCACGCCATAGAGGATGGTGGCGCGCTCTTCTGCCACGGCGCGCAAGGTAAGTTCGGCGTCGAAAGCATCGTTGGGGTAGATCATGGTGCTGCCGTGGGTGATGCAGCCGAGGTTGGCCATGACCATGCCGAAGCAATGGTACAGCGGCACCGGGATCACCATACGGTCGCGGGCCGTCAGGCCAAGGCTTTCACCCACCATGAAACCGTTGTTAAGGATGTTGTAGTGACTGAGCGTGGCACCTTTGGGTGCACCGGTGGTGCCGGAGGTGTACTGGATGTTTACCGGCTGGTCGAATTGCAGGCTTTGCTGACGGGCTGTGCAGGCCTCAACAGACGTCTGCCTTGCCCGCTCGGCCAAGGCGTGCCAGGGCAGGAAGCCGGCAGGCGGGTTGGCGGCCAGGCTGATGACACCACGCAACTCGGGCAGGCATTCGCTGGCCAGCTCACCAGGCCGGGCGCTGGCCAGTTCAGGCACCAGCGCCTGCAGCATGGCGTGGTAATCAGACGTCTTGAAGGCTTCAGCGCAGACCAGCCAGCGGCAGCCTGACTGGCGCAACACGTATTCCAGTTCACCCACACGGTAGGCCGGGTTGATGTTGACCAGGATGGCGCCGACCTTGGCACTGGCCAGCTGCAAGATGCACCACTGGGCGCAGTTGGGCGACCAGATGCCAACACGGTCGCCGGTGTTCACGCCCAGTGCGATCAGCGCGCGGGCGTGTATTTCGACCTGTTCGGCCAACTGCCGCCAGCTGTAACGCAAGCCCTGGTGGCGGGACACCAGGGCCTCGCTGTCGCAACAGCGGGCCACGGTGGCATCAAAGGCCTGGCCGATGGTCTGGGTCAGCAGGGGTCGGTCCTGGCGACCGCGGGTATAGCTCGGTTGACTCATGGGTGTCCCTTCTTGTGGTTGTTTTGGGCACGGCTGAAGCAAGCGGGAATACTCTGGCGCAGATTTACGTTTACGTAAAGGTGACGAGTGGATTGACAGTACCTGCTCGCAGGTTTACGTTAACGTAAAGGTGATGAACGATACCGGAACCTCCGGCATGACGCCGACCCTTGCAGGAGCGGGCTTACCCGCGAATGCGATCACCCAGGCAATGACGGTGGTCCTGCTGACGCATTCGCGGGCAAGCCCGCTCCTACAGGGGTCAGCGGTTAGGCTTTGAGCTACGGTGTTACCCAATTTCCAAGAACAAGAAGGTGCCCCAGCATGCATTACCCCTCCCTGAACTTCGCCCTGGGCGAGACCATCGACATGCTCCGCGACCAGGTGCGCACCTTCGTCGCCGCTGAACTGGCCCCAAGGGCCGCGCAGATCGACCACGACAACCTGTTCCCCGCCGACATGTGGCGCAAGTTCGGTGACATGGGCCTGCTGGGCATCACCGTACCGGAAGAGTACGGTGGCGCTGGCCTGGGCTACCTGGCCCATGTGGTGTCGATGGAAGAAATCAGCCGTGGCTCCGCCTCGGTGGCGCTGTCCTACGGCGCCCATTCCAACCTGTGCGTCAACCAGATCAACCGCAACGGCACCCACGAGCAGAAGCTCAAGTACCTGCCCAAGCTGATCAGCGGCGAGCACATCGGCGCCTTGGCCATGAGCGAGCCCAATGCCGGCTCCGACGTGGTGTCGATGAAACTGCGCGCAGAAAAACGCGGCGATCACTACGTGCTCAACGGCAGCAAGACCTGGATCACCAACGGTCCCGACGCCAACACCTACGTGATTTACGCCAAGACCGACCTGGACAAGGGTGCGCACGGCATCACCGCGTTCATCGTCGAGCGTGACTGGAAAGGCTTCAGCCGCAGCAACAAGTTCGACAAGCTGGGCATGCGCGGGTCCAACACCTGCGAGCTGTTCTTCGACGGCGTGGAAGTGCCGGCAGAGAACATTCTGGGCCAACTCAACGGCGGCGTGCGCGTCCTGATGAGCGGCCTGGACTACGAACGTGTGGTGCTGTCCGGCGGCCCGACCGGCATCATGCAAAGCTGCATGGACCTGGTGGTGCCGTATATCCACGACCGCAAGCAATTCGGCCAGAGCATCGGCGAGTTCCAGCTGATCCAGGGCAAGATTGCCGACATGTACACCCAGCTCAATGCCAGCCGCGCCTACCTGTATGCCGTGGCCCAGGCGTGCGACCGTGGCGAGACCACCCGCAAGGATGCTGCGGGGGTGATCCTGTACACCGCCGAGCGCGCCACGCAAATGGCCCTGGAGGCGATCCAGATTCTTGGCGGCAACGGCTATATCAACGAATTCCCGGCTGGCCGCCTGTTGCGCGACGCCAAGCTGTACGAAATCGGTGCCGGCACCAGCGAAATCCGCCGGATGCTGATCGGCCGCGAACTGTTCAACGAAACCCGCTGAACATAAGGGACGGGCGCACATGGCTACCTTGCACACCCAGATCAACCCGCGTTCGGCAGAATTTGCCGTCAACAGCGCGGCCATGCTCGATCAGGTCCAGGCCCTGCGCGGCCTGCTCGCCCAGGTTGCCCAGGGCGGCGGGCCCAAGGCCCAGGAACGGCATACCTCGCGTGGCAAACTGCTGCCGCGCGAGCGTATCGACCGCCTGCTGGACCCGGGCTCGCCGTTCCTCGAGATCGGCCAGTTGGCCGCCCATGAGGTGTACGGCGAAGACGTGCCAGCGGCGGGCGTGATCGCCGGCATCGGCCGCGTGGAAGGCGTGGAATGCATGATCGTGGCCAACGACGCCACAGTAAAAGGCGGCTCGTACTACCCGCTGACAGTCAAGAAGCACCTGCGTGCGCAAACCATCGCCCAGCAGAACCGCTTGCCATGCATTTACCTGGTGGATTCGGGCGGCGCCAACCTGCCGCGCCAGGACGAAGTGTTCCCCGACCGCGAGCACTTCGGGCGCATTTTCTTCAACCAGGCCAACATGAGCGCGCAAGGCATCCCGCAGATCGCCGTGGTGATGGGCTCGTGCACCGCTGGCGGCGCCTACGTGCCGGCCATGGCCGACGAAGCGATCATGGTGCGCCAGCAGGCGACCATCTTCCTCGCCGGCCCGCCGCTGGTAAAAGCCGCCACCGGTGAAGTGGTGAGCGCCGAAGACTTGGGGGGCGCCGATGTGCATTGCCGCACCAGCGGCGTGGCCGACCACTATGCCGACAACGACGAACATGCCCTGGCCCTGGCCCGGCGCAGCGTGGCCAACCTCAACTGGCACAAGCAGGGCAAGCTACAACGCCTGGCACCGGTGGCACCGCTGTATGCGGCCGATGAGCTGTACGGCGTGGTGCCGGCCGATGCCAAGCAACCGTTCGACGTGCGCGAGGTGATCGCCCGCCTGGTCGATGGCTCGGTGTTCGATGAATTCAAGGCGCTGTTCGGTACCACGCTGGTGTGCGGTTTCGCCCACCTGCATGGCTACCCGGTGGCGATCCTGGCCAACAACGGCATCCTGTTCGCCGAAGCCGCGCAAAAAGGTGCGCACTTCATCGAACTGGCCTGCCAACGCGGCATCCCGCTGCTGTTCCTGCAGAACATTACCGGTTTCATGGTCGGCAAGAAGTACGAGGAAGGCGGCATCGCCAAGCACGGCGCCAAGCTGGTCACCGCCGTCGCCTGCGCCCAGGTGCCGAAGTTCACGGTGATCATCGGCGGCAGCTTTGGTGCCGGCAACTACGGCATGTGCGGCCGCGCCTACGACCCGCGCTTCCTGTGGATGTGGCCCAACGCACGGATTGGCGTGATGGGCGCCGAACAGGCCGCCGGGGTGCTGGCCCAGGTCAAGCGCGAGCAGAGCGAACGCAGCGGCCAGCCATTCAGTGCCGAAGACGAAGCCAGGCTCAAGCAGCCGATCCTCGACCAGTACGAGCGCCAGGGCCACCCCTATTATTCCAGCGCCCGCCTGTGGGACGACGGCGTCATCGACCCGGCACAGACCCGCGACGTCCTCGGCCTGGCGTTGTCTGCCGCGCTGAACGCGCCGATCGAACAGAGCCGCTTCGGCATTTTCCGGATGTGACCCATGAGCGATTTCAGCACCCTTGAAGTGATCCGCGACCCGCGCGGCTTTGCCACCCTGTGGTTAAGCCGCGAGGACAAGAACAACGCCTTCAACGCGCAGATGATCCGCGAGCTGATCGTGGCCATCGACCAGTTGGCCGAAGACGCCAGCCTGCGCTTTGTGCTGCTGCGTGGCCGTGGCCGGCATTTCAGCGCCGGTGCCGACCTGGCCTGGATGCAGCAGTCGGCGCAACTGGACTTCAACACCAACCTGGATGATGCCCACGAACTGGGCGAGCTGATGTACGCCCTGCATCGCCTCAAGGCCCCGACCCTGGCCGTGGTGCAAGGCGCAGCCTTTGGCGGCGCGCTGGGCCTGATCAGCTGCTGCGACATGGCCATCGGCGCCGAAGACGCCCAGCTGTGCCTGTCGGAAGTACGCATCGGCCTGGCCCCGGCGGTCATCAGCCCGTTCGTGGTCAAGGCCATTGGCGAACGCGCCGCGCGCCGCTACGCCCTCACCGCCGAGCGTTTCACTGGCGTGCGCGCCCGCGAGCTGGGCCTGCTGGCCGAGGTGTACCCCGCCAGCGAACTGGACGACCACGTCGAAGCCTGGGTAAGCAACCTGCTGCAGAACAGCCCGCAAGCATTGCGCGCCACCAAGGACTTGCTGCGCGAAGTGGACGACGGCGAACTCAGCCCGGCCCTGCGCCGTTACTGCGAAAACACCATCGCCCGTATCCGCGTCAGCGCCGAAGGCCAGGAGGGCCTGCGCGCTTTCCTGGAAAAACGCCGCCCTGCCTGGCAAACCGTTGACAAGAAGGAGCCGCGCCCATGAGCCGCCCCGCTTTGACCACCCTGCTGGTCGCCAACCGCGGCGAAATCGCTTGCCGGGTGATGCGCACCGCCAAGGCCATGGGCCTGACCACTGTCGCCGTGCACAGCGCCACCGACCGTGACGCCCGTCACAGCCGCGAAGCCGACATCCGCGTCGACCTGGGCGGCACCAAGGCTGCCGAAAGCTACCTGCTGGTCGACAAGCTGCTGGCCGCAGCCAAGGCCAGCGGCGCCCAGGCCATCCACCCAGGTTATGGCTTTCTGTCCGAGAACGCAGGTTTCGCCCGCGCCATCGAGCAGGCCGGGCTGATATTCCTCGGCCCACCGGCCAGCGCCATCGACGCCATGGGCAGCAAATCGGCAGCCAAGGCGCTGATGGAGGCCGCCGGCGTGCCGTTGGTACCGGGCTACCATGGCGAGGCCCAAGACCTGGACACCTTCCGCGCCGCGGCCGAACGCATCGGCTACCCGGTGCTGCTCAAGGCCAGCGCTGGCGGCGGTGGCAAGGGCATGAAAGTGGTCGAGGAAGAAAGCCAGTTGGCCGACGCCCTGGCGTCGGCCCAGCGTGAGGCACAGTCATCGTTCGGCGATGCGCGCATGCTGGTGGAAAAGTACGTGCTCAAGCCGCGCCATGTCGAAATCCAGGTGTTTGCCGACCAGCACGGCAACTGCCTGTACCTTAACGAACGCGACTGTTCCATTCAGCGCCGCCATCAGAAGGTGGTGGAAGAGGCCCCTGCCCCCGGCCTGTCGCCCGAACTGCGCCGGGCCATGGGCGAAGCGGCGGTGCGTGCCGCCCAGGCTATCGGTTACGTGGGTGCTGGTACCGTGGAGTTTCTGCTTGATGCACGTGGCGAATTCTTCTTCATGGAGATGAACACCCGCCTGCAGGTGGAACACCCGGTCACCGAGGCCATCACCGGCCTGGACCTTGTTGCCTGGCAAATTCGCGTGGCCTGCGGCGAAGCCCTGCCGATCACACAGGAACAGGTGCCGCTGATCGGCCATGCCATCGAAGTGCGCCTGTATGCCGAAGACCCGGCCAACGATTTTTTACCCGCGACCGGCAAATTGGCACTGTACCGTGAATCGGCGCCTGGCGAAGGCCGGCGGGTGGACAGCGGGGTCAGCGAAGGCGATGTGGTGTCGCCGTTCTACGACCCGATGCTGGGCAAGCTGATTGCCTGGGGTGAAAACCGCGAACAGGCACGCCTGCGCTTGCTGGCCATGCTCGACGAGTTTGCCATTGGCGGATTGAAGACCAACATCGCCTTCCTGCGCCGCATTCTCGCGCACCCTGCGTTCGCGGCGGCAGAGCTGGACACCGGCTTCATTCCCCGCCACCAGGATGTGCTGCTGCCGGCGCCACGTGCGCTGCCGGCTGGCTTTTGGGAGGCGGCAGCCGAAGCCTGGCTGCAGGGCCAGGCGGGGCATCAGCGCGAAGACGATCGCCGTTCGCCGTGGAGCGGGCGTAATGGACTGCGCTTGGGCCTGCCGGCACGCAGCAGCTTGCATCTGGTGAGTGCTGGGCACGATCAGGCAGTGGCCCTGGAACGCAGCGCTGCTTCTACCTGGCAGCTGCAAGGTGAGCAGTTGGTGCATGACCAGAACGGCGTGCGTCGCCAGCATCTGGCAATTCGTCGGGGTGGCACGCTGTACCTGCACTGGGATGGCGAAATGCATGCCATCGAAGCCTTCGACCCGATTGCCGAGGCCGAAGCCAGCCACAGCCATCAGGGTGGGCTGGGTGCGCCCATGAACGGCAGTATCGTGCGAGTGCTGGTCGAACCTGGGCAGGTGGTGGAAGCCGGTACTGCGCTGGTGGTACTGGAGGCCATGAAGATGGAGCACAGCATTCGTGCGCCGCATGCCGGCACAGTGAAGGCGCTGTTCTGCCTGGAGGGGGACATGGTCAGCGAAGGGACTGTGCTGGTCGAACTGGTGGAATAACGGTGCCGGAGGGCCGCTTTGCGGCCCTAACGCAACACAAGGCCGCCCCTGCAACAGCCCGTAGGAGCGGGTTTACCCGCGAAAGGGCCGGGCCTGCTGGCCAATCTCCACCCGCTGTTCACCGTTGCCACCGCTACCGTATTCGCGGGTAAACCCGCTCCTACACAGATTGGTGGCGGACACACACCGGAGGTTGTACGCAGGCCGTCGTGTAGGAGCGGGTTCACCCGCGAAGAGGCCGGCCCTGCTGGCCAATCTCCACCCGCTGTTCACCGTTGCCGCCGCTACCGTATTCGCAGGTAAACCCGCGCCTACACCTGATCGGTGATGGACACACATTGGTGATTGGGCGCAGGCCGTCGTGTAGGAGCGGGTTCACCCGCGAAAGGGCCGGCCCTGCTGGCCAATTTCCACCAACCGTTCACCGTTGCCGCCGCTACCGTATTCGCGGGTAAACCCGCGCCTACACCCGATCGGGGGTGGACACATGTTGGTGATTAGGCACAGGCCGTCGTGTAGGAGCGGGTTTACCCGCGAAAGGGCCGGCCCTGCTGGCCAACTTCCACCCGCCGTTCACCGTTGCCGCCGCTACTCAAACCCTTTCAAAAGGCCCCATGCACCCGCACGACCACCCCAAGAAATTCGCAACCCTCTTCGCACAACAGCGCCGGGTAATTACTGTTCAATGCCTTCAGATAACGCTGCCCACCTTCCTCGGCCAGCTCGCGGAAAATCGCCGGCTTGCCGGGCTGACGAGCGATAACCAAACGCCCCGCCTCAGCCTCTACACCTGGGTCCACCAGCATCCGCATGCCCTGCGGCACACTGCGGCCACTGACAGCGCTCATGGCATCGTTTTCCACGGTTAGCCAGAACGCCTTGCCCTGTGCCAAGTAGTCAGTCTGCTCGAAAACAGCAGGCTCTACAGCCGTTGCAGCCTCTAACTCACTCCAACCCAGCACCGGGTAACGGAAGCAGACGATGTATCGCATGAGGTCGGGTTCGTCATCATCGTCATCCACCCCAGAAACACAACGTTCGCCATCAGCCTGCCCGTGAATACGCAATTGCAAGCGGACGCAGTAGTGGGGCATGCCAATCTCAACCAAAGTGCGGTTCATCGACTCGAGCTTCGGTTGGCGCCGCTTGTTCACCCAATGTCCTACACTGCCTTGCGACACGCCTACGCGCTCGGCAAGCTGCTCTTGGGTAAGCCCTAATTCCTCCATCCGGTCGCGAACGAGGGCAATCCACTTATCCATGTTCATGGCTGGCATGCCCCTCACGTATAGCGGCCTTGTGGCGTGACACAGCTTCGCAGCAACCCGTCAGCCTAGAAGGCCCCATGTACCCGCACCACCACTCCCAGAAACGCGCAGCCTTCTTCACACAAAACCGTCGGATAGCGCGTATTCAGTGGCCTGAGCATCTTGTCTCCACCCTCTTCGACCAACTGCCGCAATACCGCCGGGCGCCCCGGCTGCCGTGCAATGACCAACCTGCCGGGCTGTGCCTCCAGCCCGGTATCCACCAGCACGCGCATGCCCTCGGGCACGCTCTTACCACTGGCCGCGTTCATCGAGTCGTTTTCCACCACCAGCCAGAACGCATTGCCGGCGGGCATATAGTCCGTCTGCTCATGGGACGTGCTCGTTTCAGGCAATGGCCCCTGCAGGTCAGCCCAACTCAGCACCGGGAAGCGGAAGCTGGCATAGAGCAGCGCCTCGGCTGAAACCGGCTGCTCGGCCGTATAGAGCCCTTGCGCTTCACGCACGATGTCGCGCTCGACCACCATGACCTGGGCTTCCAGAAACACCAGCCCAAGCTTCTCCAGCTTTTCATTGATGGTTTCCAGCGTCGGCCGACGCGTGCCACGCAGCCAATGCCCCACGCCCCCCTGCGTCATGCCCAGGCGCTCGGCCAGTTGGAGCTGACTGAGGTTATGTTCGCGCTTGTAGCGCTTGAGAAATGCGTTCCAGTTTTCCATGAGCGGCAACAATACGGACTGTATTAACCGCTGCAATACACAATCTGAATTATTTATTTGGCACTACATAGTACAGCTTGACCTATTCTGTGATTCCAGTGTGCTTGAAGGGAAATCAGCAGGTATTGCCATGAAACCATCGAAAAACGACGAAACAGATCTCGACAGCGAAGCCGCACGCCGCGCGCTCGACTATTACCTCAACCCCAACCCACCGCGGCCCACCCTGGACAACAGAATCTGGACCCTGCACGAAGGCGTAACCGCCGACCAGGCCCAGGAACACGCCATCGCCCTGCTGCGCTGCGCTGCGGCCACCGCCCAGGAAACCGCCACCCACCAGCACGGCAGCCAGCGAGAACTGACGTTCGCGTTGATGCACATGATGGACATGGCTCGCGCACTGCTGGAGCACAAACGCACCGAGTGAGCGGGTTTATAGACAAAAAGAAGGGAGAGAACGTGATGGCCAGGTAACGGCAAAGGCCCCGATTGCCGGGACAAGGAAGCGCGCCGGTAAAACTTTTTTACCGGATCAGCGAAAAATCATTTGACTGGCAAATGATAACGATTATTATTGCACTCAGCTGATCGCGAGATCCGCTGGATAACCTGAAAGCTTAGGTCGCTCTCAGATTATCTCCTCATCAGGCTAATCACGGTTTTTGACCCGGCTTTTTTGCCGGGTCTTTTTTTTGGCTCTTCAGGCTAATGAAGATCGTGATGGCGCGCATGATAGCAAAGGTGTTTCAGGGCGTGAACGCTCGTTACAAAACTTTGCGGAATCAGCACTTGAGAATCAATCTCGTTTCGCCTACGCTGTTTCCGCATCAAGGAAGATGCCCCCCTCCTCCCCTTTATAGAGCAAGGAGCTGTCCATGACCCGTCTGCTGCTGCCCCTTGAGCACCCCACTCCTGCTGCCGAGCACGATGCCGACGATGCCCTGCTGCATGCACTGAAGCGGCTACCACGGCGCGTACAGCAAGTATTCCTGCTCAACCGCCTCGATCAGCTGGACTTTGCCAGCATCGCTGCGCGCCTTGACCTGCCACTGGCGAGTATCGAGCGCAACATGGGCCAGGCGCTGCAGGCTGGCCGCTCGCGCCGGGATGTGCTGGCAAGCGTGGCCGGGCAATGGTATGTGCGCTTGCAGAGCCCGCAGGTGACGGCGTGCGAGCGTATCGACTTCCGCCGCTGGCTGGATGCCGATACGGCGAACTTGCAGGCGTTTCACGATACGGAACTGCGGTGGCGCAGCCTGCTGGCGCCGGCACGGCAACTGGGCCATGACGGCTGGTATCGGCAAGGCCGGGCGGCGCTGTCGCTGGGCGGCTGCTCGGTTGCGGTCGGGCTGGGCGTGGCGGCGTTGGTGCTGGTTGGGTTCTGGGCTTGATCAGCGCTTAGGCAAGTCGGACTGTCCGTACTGCACCCAGTAAACTCGCTCAGGATAGGGGGCGGTCCAAAGTGGAAATGGCAAACATCAGCGAGAATGCCATGCTCCTTAAGAACCTGCACAATCATCTGCTCGCCGTCATCGCCTGGAAAATCCGTTGATTCGTGCGTCAATCCAGATACGCAAGACAAGGCAACAGGACCAGAGAGTAACGCTTCAGCCGCTTGCCCGATTCGCCTTGGCCTACCTGAGGAATCAAACCGCGAATCCCCTCGCCAGCAAAACCGAAGCTCAGAAAAGCTGGCTGATTGAGCAGGGCTTCCCAGGTTCAGGCTTGCACCTGCGCTGACGCATGCTGCCTGCAGGCTATGCGTTTCAAGGGGTAGAGGGAGATTGTGTGAATTTACTTCCAAACCGCCGCGGCGCCACTTCGATCGAAAGCGTTTAACCCCGCGGCGTCCATCGTTGAAACAAAGGAGTAGCCGTTGTTCCGCACCATGCCACCCGTTCATATCTGGCACTGGCGATGACGGAACCTGAAGAGCAAGCCAGCGTCATAGCCTCATGCAGCAACTCGGCATCAGTGGACTCGATGCCGCCATCCGCATGACTCAGGATGGAGACGGCTCAACGGTTTCGAGCCGTTCGATCTGGAATTGCCAGGAGCAACAACATGCGCAAACGGATGAGTGCAACCAACCTAAAGTGGGCCTGCGGCTGGCTCGCAGCCGCGGTTTTGGCACTGTGCTGGTGGCTGCCGCTACCTTTTCGCTCCACCGCCGATGATGGCCCGCCGCGGATCTACGGCAACCCCGAAGCGCGCTTCACCCTCACCCTCTACGCCGAACTTGAATGCCCGCACTGCCAGGCCTACCTGCCGCAATTGCAGCGCTGGATCGTCACCAACGATCACGTCAACCTGGCCTGGCATCACCTGCCCCTCCCCCAGCATGAACCGGCCGCCAGTCGGGAAGCGCGACTGATCGAATGCATGGGCCAGCGAGAGGGTCGCGAAGGCGTTTGGGGGGCGATGCTCTGGGTCTACCTGCATACCCAAGGCAACGGCCGTGGGTTGGCTGCTGGACACGACTATCCGGACATCGGCCCGTCCCTGCAACGCTGCCTGGCCGGCGAACGGGCTGCCCAAGTCGTGGACACGCAAAAAGCGCAAGCCTTGGAGAACGGATTCAACGCCACCCCCACGCTGCGCCTGACCGACAATCACACCCAGCACACCCTGATCCTGGAAGACCCAATCGATCCCGATGCCTTGCTGTCCGCAGTGGACCTGTTGAGCGCACCCGAAATTTCTGAAATGCCCGCTGACGTGATCAGCGATATGTCCAGGTAGCCCACGGCGTCACGGCCAGGGCGCCGCGTTGTGGTGTTTGTACTTGAATTTCGTGGAGGGAGGGGATTGAGGCAGAATGCATTCGAACGAAAAAAGGCCCCGAAGGGCCTTTTTTCAACGACTTACAGACTTCGAGTGAAACCTGTAGATCTTTATTTGGAGCGGGAAACGAGACTCGCATCGGGCTTGCGAGCTGTTGAAATCTATAGGTTTTCAGCTATCCCTGAGACAGGGACAGCCTTGATTCTGGACTCATTGCTGCCTGATGGCAAGATAGGCACAGCCGCAAGGCAACCGCCTTACCTATCGAGCTCAATGCTCCTCGAACGCCTGCTGGTCAGCATTCGCTGAACCGCATAATCAGAACAGATCGACCGGATAATCCACAATCACACGATATTCGTCGGTATCACGCTGCATGTCGGTTCGAAATACGCCATAACGCAGCTGCACACTCAAGTCCTTGGCCGGCCCGCTCTGCACGACATAGCCGAGGGTCATGTCACGGGCCCATTCCTGCTTGTCGCCGCTGGCCGTCTGGATGTTGCCGCCCTTGTAGAAATTGGTCTTAAAGGTCCCGCCGGGGACACCGAGGGCAGCGAGGTTGTACTGGTAGCGGAGCTGCCAGGTGCGTTCACCCGAACGCTGGAACTTGCCCGACATGGTCTCGGTGAAGAAATAACTGGTGGTCCCGGCCCCTTCATTGACCCACACCGCATCACTGTCGCCATCTACCTGCTGGTAGCCGGTGGCAATCGTGTGGGCGCCTACGGCATAGGTGAACAGCACACTGCTCAGGCGACTGTCGACTTTGCCACGGGTACGGCCATCACCGTAGTAGCCGCTACTGAAGTATTCAGGATCGTGGCTGTTGCGCCCGTCCGAACGGTTGTCCCAGAAACGGACGTCGGTGGTCAGCCGGCCGGGGCCGAGGTTCACGCCGTACACCCCGCCCAGGAAGTGCTGTTTGTAGAAGTCCGTAAGGTTGGCGTAGTAGTACTGCAGCATCAGGTCATCGGAAACCTTGTAGCGACCACCGCCAAACCAGAACTCGTTCACATGGGTGCTGCGCGTGGTGTTGACGGTCGGGTTGACCGGGTCGGCAGTGGCGTTGGCACCAGCGATAGACAAGCCTTCCCAATCAGTCGACCCACGCTCCTTGACGCGGTCGATACGTCCGGCGGTGAGGGTCAGGTTGTCGATGTCCTTGGACTCGACCTGAACACCACGGAAAGTCTGGAACACCAAACGATCGCTGGCGAACAGTACCGGCAGTTGCGGCTGCAATGTCCCGTAGCGCAACACGGTATTGCCCACCCGCGCCTTTAGCGTCGGCCCCAGGCTGGAAAACTCGCTGACGGCGCGCCCGTCGCTGTCGGTGGGGAAGATGTTGCCGTTGCTGGCGGTGCTGGTGGGGTTGTAGTGCCGGCCCTTGCCCGAGTCCAGGCGAACGCCGAGCATGCCCACCGCATCGACGCCGACGCCCACTGGCCCTTCGGTAAAACCGGAGCTGTAGTTGAGCACGAACCCCTGGCCCCACTCCTGGGTGTAGTTCGGGTCAGCGGCGCCGTCGCGGTTGTCCGCCTGGCTGAAGAAGTTGCGCAGCAGCAACGTCGCGTGACTGTCGTCGATAAAACCGGCGGCATAGCCGCCTTGGGCCACAACCAGCCCAAGTACGCCCAACGGGTACTTCATCATCAGCAAATTCCCCAAGCCCAAATTGATCGGATGTCGGCAGGCAGAAGCGAAGCAAAGGTGCCGTCCCGTTCTAATCGAGGCCCGGGCGTTGTTGTCAGACGGCCAATACACGCTACGCAATCGGGAATCGGCGTCGCCAAGACAACTTCGTTCTGGCTGGATAACTTTCCCTTATGACCGAGGCGTCATAAGTCGCCCTTATTACCCCACTCACAAACCCTCTTGGTGCAGTACCACGGCCTGCTCTTACAGTTTGCCCAGACGCAATCGACGCCCTGCCGTGAGAGGCCCTGCGAATGGAACAACAGCGCATCAAATCTTTGATAGATCTGCTTCAGGCCAGCGACCTGAGTGAGCTCACCCTGAGCGAAGCAGGCAGCACCCTGACCCTGGCGCGCCAGGCGGACATGGTCCAGAACACCCCGTCGCCGGCACTCGCTGGGCTAACCGTAGCTACGACTCTGGCCCAGGCCAAACCGCCAGCACCGGCAGCCGCACTCAGCCAGGACATTCCCTCACCGCTGTACGGCATCTTGCACCTGACTCCAGCCCCCGGAGAGGCGTCCTTCGTCACAGTCGGCCAACAGGTCGAAGCCGGCGCAGTGCTGTGCATCGTCGAGGCCATGAAAATGTTCCATCAGATCCAGGCTCCCCGCGCTGGGGTGGTCGAGGCCCTGCTGGCAGAAGCTGGCAGCGAAGTCGACGCGGGCCAGCCCGTCGTGCGCATTGGAGGCTGAAGGTATGTTCAAACGCGTATTGATCGCCAACCGCGGCGAAATCGCCCTGCGCATCCAGCGCGCCTGCCATCAACTAGGCCTTGAGACGGTCATGGTCTACTCCCAGGGAGATGCTGGCGCGGCATACCTGGAGCAGGCCGACCTGGCGCTGTGTATCGGCCCTGCCGCACCGGCGCAAAGCTATCTGGACGCCACGGCGCTGCTGCAAGCTGCGCAGGCGTCGGGCGCACAGGCAGTGCATCCAGGCTATGGCTTTCTTTCGGAAAATGCCGCCTTCAGCGAGGCCGTCAGCGCCGCCGGCCTGACCTTTATCGGGCCCGATGCCGAATGCATCCGCCGCATGGGCGACAAGGTTGCCGCCAAGCGCGCCATGCGTGAAGCAGGCGTCCCTTGCGTGCCGGGGCCAGAGGGGGCATTGCCTGCGGAGCTCGATACGGTTTGCAGCATCGCCGCCGAAATCGGCTACCCGGTCATCATCAAGGCTGCCGGCGGAGGTGGCGGGCGTGGCATGCGCGTGGTACACAGCGAGCAGGAGCTGGGCCAGGCCGTCAGCGTCACCCGCGAGGAGGCACGCCGCGCCTTCGGCAACCCCGAGCTGTACATGGAGAAGTTCCTCGGCCACCCGCGCCATGTGGAAATACAGGTGCTGTGTGACCGCCACGGCAACGGTGTGTGGCTGGGCAGCCGCGACTGCTCGCTGCAACGCCGGCACCAGAAGGTGCTGGAAGAAGCGCCAGCGCCGGGGATCGAGCCTGACGTACTGGCCCGGGTGGGTGAACGCTGCGTCCAGGCCTGCAGGCATATCGGCTATCAAGGCGTGGGCACCTTCGAATTCCTCTTCGAGGACGGTGAGTTCTACTTCATCGAGATGAACACGCGCCTGCAGGTCGAGCACCCGGTCACCGAGCTGACCACCGGTATCGACATCGTCGAGCAGCAGCTACGCGTGGCCCGAGGCGAAGTTCTGGAGCTGCGCCAGGAGCAGATCATCACCCACGGCCACTCCCTGGAGTGCCGGATCAACGCCGAAGACCCGCACACCTTCATCCCCACACCGGGCACCGTCAGCCGTTGGGACATACCCGGCGGCATCGGAGTGCGGGTCGACACCCACGTCACCACCGGCTACCGCGTGCCGCCGTACTACGACTCGATGATCGCAAAGCTGATCACCCATGGCGCCACCCGCGAGCAGGCCATGGCGCGCATGCGCACCGCGTTGGCCCAGTTTCGCATCGAAGGCATCGCCAGCAACCTGCCGTTGCACCGCAACATTCTGCAAGACCCGGCCTTCATCGAGGGTGCGGTGGACATCCATCACCTGGAGCACTGGCTCAAAACCCGCCAGGCAGGGAACTGAACATGCACATCGACAAACTCCGCCAGTTGATCGGCTGGATGAGCGCGGCCGGGCTGGCCCGCATCGAGCTCAAGGCTCCGGCATTCGAAATCCGCCTGCAACGCAGCGTTGGCGCGCCGCCCCCCGCGCCACCTGCGGCCATCGCGCCACAGCCGCCAGCGGCCGTGCCTGCGGCCAGCATCACAGCCAAGGGCTGCGGGTTCTTTCACGCCCGCCACCCCAGCCGCGACACGCCCCAGGTCAGCCCTGGCCAGGCGGTACGCGCCGGTGACGTGATCGGAGTGCTGGCAGTGGGCGAGCAGTTGTTGGTGGTGACAGCGGATATCGAAGGCACCGCCGGCGACTACCTGGTCGCCGAAGGGCAACTGGTGGACTACGGCAAACCGCTGTTGGCAATGACCGGAACAGGAGCTTGACCCCATGCGCATCGACCTGAACGCCGACCTGGGCGAGGGCTTCGGCCCGTGGAAAATGGGCGAAGACGAAGCCCTGATGGATATCATCTCATCCGCCAACGTGGCCTGCGGCTTCCATGCCGGCGACCCGTTGATCATGGACAACACCGCCCGCATGGCGCTGGCCAGGGGCATCGACCTGGGCGGGCACGTGGGCTACCCCGACCTGCTCGGTTTCGGGCGCCGCCCCATGCAAGTGGATACCCGTGAGCTACAGACCTACGTCACCTACCAGCTCGGTGCGCTGGCCGCCATTGCCAGGGTCAATGGCCACCGGCTGACCCACATGAGTTTCCACGGGGCCTTGGGTAACCGGGTCGCCGCCGACGCAGAACTCGCCGACGCGCTGCTTGGCGCGGTGAAAGCCTTCGACCCACAGATGATTGTCAGTTCCTCCACCAGCCAGGCCATGGAGCGCGCAGCCGACAAGCACAGGCTGCGCATTGCCACCACCTTCCTGGCCGACCGCGCCTACGACAAGGACGGCCTGCTGGTGCCCCGCGCCCTGCCCGATTCGGTGATCAAGGCCCCTGAGCTGGTACGCGAGCGGGTTCGCCAGTTTTTAGATGACGGAACGGTCACTTGTTACACGGGCGAGGTTATTGCAGTACCAGCCTGTTCGATCCTGCTGCACGGCGACAACGCCAATGCGCTGGAGCTGGCCTGGGCCATCCGCCGCGAAATCGAGCAGGGAGGTGGGCAGATCGTGCCGCTTTCCAAGCTTGTCGATTAAATCGCGCCCCAAAACAGCGCACAGATAAGAAACGCTTATTACCCGAGAGCCAAACCGTCTTGTTCGACAATCGGCCCGGGGCTTTAGAGTCAATTCAACGCCTACCTGCTGCAGGGGGTGTCATTCGATGAGGGACGGCCACATGCCATTTTCCGATTACAAAACCGCGCTGGTCACCGGCGCTTCCTCCGGCATCGGCGCCGCCACTGTCGAGCGCCTGAGCCGTGAAGGCATCACCGTTCATGCACTGGCGCGCAGCGCCGACAAGCTCGGCGAACTGGCCGCGCGCACCGGCTGCATCGTGCACGCCGTGGACGTCGCCGACCTGGCCGCAGTCACCCAGGTAGTCGAAGGCCTGGACATCGATATCCTGATCAACAACGCCGGTGTCGACCGCCCCGGCTCGATCCTCAATGCCACCGCCGAAGGCATTGATGCGCTGATCGACGTCAACCTGCGCGCCGTGCTGCACCTCACCCGCCTGCTGGTACCGGGCATGGTGGCCCGCGACCGTGGCCACGTGGTCAACATCAGCTCCATCGCCGGTGCCTACAACTTCGGCGGCAATAGCACCTATCACGCCACCAAGGCCGCAGTGAGCATGCTCTCCCGCAACCTGCGCATCGACGTGTTCGGCAAGCGCGTGCGGGTGACCGAGATTTGCCCGGGCCGGGTGGCCACCGACATCTTCGAACACGTGCATGGCAACGCTGCCGAAACCCGGGCCAAATTCATCGACGGGTTCGAACTGCCCGTTGCAGGCGACATCGCCGATGCAATTGCCTTTGCCATTGCCGCACCGGTAGCAATGAACATCGGCCATATGGAAATCACCCCCACCCTGCAGGTACCCGGCGGGCTGCAGACCACCCGCCCGCAAACCGACTGACCCTACACCGGACAAGAGCGGCGGGCCATGACCCAGCCGCCCCCCACACCGGTTGCGAACGACTTGCTGCCCCTTGACCCGATAGGGTGATTCCCATGTTCAAAGACTTCGATCTGGGGCCGATCCTGAGCGGCGAATACGCCGATCTGTTGCTGCGTGGCGCCGGCCTGACCGCGCAGTTGATGCTGTACGCCTGGAGCCTGGCCATGACCTTGGCGCTGTTACTGGTGGTGGTCCGCCTGACCGGCAAGCCGGTGGCCGAGCGCCTGGTGGCGGGCTATGTGTCGTACCACCGCAATGTGCCAACGCTGGTGCAACTGATGCTCTGGTACTTCGGCGTGCCTACCTTGCTGCCGGAAAGCACGCAACTGTGGCTGGCCAACTTCAGCACCGAGTTCATCTTCGCGGTCATCGCCCTGGGCCTGTGCCAGGCGGCGTACTTCTGCGAAGACCTGCGGGCAGGCCTGCGCGCCATCCCCACCGGCCAGACCGAAGCGGCGCGGGCACTTGGGCTGGGCTACATCCGCTCGATGCGCTACGTGATCCTGCCGCAAGGGGTACGCAACGCCCTGCCCTCACTGATCAACCACACGGTGCTGCTGTTCAAGAACACCAGCCTGGCCATGGCCATCGGCGTGGTCGAACTGACCTACGCGGCCCGCGAACTCGAGAACTACACCTTCCGCACGTTCGAGTGCTACCTGGTGGCGACCTTGGGTTACCTGGCGGTGTCGTTGCTGCTCATGGGTGCCGGCGCATTGCTGGCGCGTCATTTCAACCAGGCGCGGGCGAGGTAAACAGCAATGTTGGATGTATTCGTGATTATCCGCGACAACTGGGAACTGTTCCTGCTTGGGCAGTACCCCCACGGCCCATTGGGTGGGCTGGTCAACACCCTGATCCTGTCGGCGCTGGCACTGCTGATTGCCTTTCCACTGTCGCTGCTGGTGGTCATGGCGCGTATCTCACCGTTCGCCTGGGTACGCTGGCCGGCCACGGTATGGGTCTATGTGCTGCGCGGCGTGCCGCTGATCATGGTGATCTTCTGGACCTACTTCCTGGTGCCGCTGCTCATCGGCCGCAACATCAGTGGTTTCACCACCATGCTCTGTACCCTGGTGATCTACCAGAGCGCCTACCTGTCGGAGATCGTGCGCGCCGGCATCCAGGGCTTGCCCGCCGGCCAGGCTGAAGCCGCCCGCGCCCTTGGGCTGGGCTACTTCCGTACGTTCGGGTGGGTGATCCTGCCCCAGGCGCTGTTCAACGCCCTGCCGAGCCTGATCAGCCAGTTCATTTCCATCATCAAGGAAACCACCCTGGGCTACATGATCAACGTGCAGGAGATGACTTTCGCCGCCAACCAGGTCAACAACCAGTTGCTGACCCAGCCGTTCCAAGTTTACGCGATCCTTGCAATCACCTACTACCTGCTGTGCTACGGCCTCACCCGCGTGGCCACCGCCGTGGAGCATCGCATCGAGCGCAAGCGCCAGGGTGACCGCGCCAGCACGCCCAGCTCCCCCACCGGCCCTACCCTGACTGCTTCCGAACCTTCGAGATGACCGCCATGAAGCCCATGATCATGTTTGCCAATGTCGACAAGTGGTACGGCGAGTATCGCGCCCTGACCACCATCAACGCCGAAATCCGCCAGGGTGAAGTGGTGGTGGTGTGCGGGCCCTCCGGCTCGGGCAAATCCACCCTGATCCGCACGGTCAACCGTCTGGAAGCGATCCAGGGCGGCCAGATCCTGTTCGAGGGCCACGACATCCACGGCACCGACGCCAACCTCAACCGCCTGCGGTCGCGCATCGGTTTCGTGTTCCAGAGTTTCAACCTGTTCCCGCACATGTCGGTGCTGGACAACATCACCCTGTCCCCCACAAAGCTGCGTGGTCTGCGCCAGGGCGCGGCAAGGAAGCAGGCCATGGAGCTGCTCGACCGTGTCGGCATGGCGCACAAGGCCGGCGCCTACCCAGGCCAGCTGTCCGGCGGCCAGCAGCAGCGTGTGGCGATTGCCCGGGCATTGGCGATGGAGCCGCCGGTGATGCTGTTCGATGAGCCGACCAGCGCCCTGGACCCGGAAATGGTCGGTGAGGTGCTGCAGGTAATGCGCAGCCTGGCGCGCGACGGCATGACCATGATGTGCGTGACCCACGAGATGAACTTCGCCCGCGAAGTGGCCGACACGATCTGGTTCATGGATGCCGGCGAAATTCTCGAACGGGCCACCCCCGAGCAGTTCTTCAGCACACCGCAGCATCCGCGTGCCCAGCGGTTCATCAGCGATCTAAGGGCCCATTGAGGCCTGCGGATACCCATTTTGCCCAAACCGTCCATTTTTCGAGGATCACTCCCATGCGTATTGCGCACGCCAGTCTGGCACTGATGCTGTTCCCCCTGATGGCCGCCACGGCCCAAGCCGACCAATGGGCCGACATACAAGCCCGGCAGACCCTGGGCTGCGGGGTTTACTCCGACGTGCCGCCGTTTTCTTCCCCCAACCCCCAGACCCGCCAGCTCGAAGGCATGGACGTCGACCTGTGCACGGCGCTGGCCCAGCAACTGGGGGTTAAGCTCGAACTTAAACCGCTGTCCGGTGAAGCGCGTATCGCCGAGGTGAAGATGGGCCGGGTCGACGTGGTGGTGGCCAACCTGGCGTACACCAAGACCCGTGCCCAGCAAATCCAATTCTCCGACCCCTACTACGTGGCCAAGGAAGTGCTGGTGGTGAAAAAACCGCTGGTCGACAAACCGCGCGCGTTCTTCGAAGGCAAACGCATCAGCGCCACCAAAGGGTCGACCTCCGAGCAATCCATCCGCATGGCCAAGGCCACCCCGGTAACGTTCCAGGACACAGGTTCCGCCTACCTGGCGGTGCAGCAAAACAAGGTGCTGGGGGTGGTGACCAATACCATGTCTGCCACCAAACTCGTCAGCCAGGCCAAGGCCGGCGGCGTCGACCTGGGCATTACCGCCGAACCGATGGCGCTCGAACCCATTGGCGTGGGCATGAAGCTGGACCAGCCGGCATTGCTCGCCAAGGTCAACCAGGCACTCTACGCGATGGACCAGAGCGGCCAGATCGACCAAATCTGGAACAAGTGGATCGGCCCGCAGACCGAATACAATTTGGTACGGGAAGAGCGTGTGCAGAAGCTGACTGACATGAAGTTCGAAGCCCTCGAATAAGCCCTTTGCTCCTTGGCCCGGCTGCCCATCAGCCGGGCTTTTTTCGTCTGGAGCCTATCCATCCGATTCCCTTATGACTCCACAGCAAAGCGCTATTTGGGCAGCCAGCAGGTGCACTTTTAAGCTGTAGGCAGTGTTCCCTACCGTGAAGCCAACGCCATGCCCAGTATCGCCGAACGCCTGAACAACGTGTCCGTTTCCGCCTCCGTCGCCATGACCCAGAAAGCCCGCGAGCTCACCGCACAGGGCATCCAGGTGATCAGCCTGTCTTCCGGCGAACCGGACTTCCCAACCCCTTCCCATGCCATCGAAGCTGCCCATGCCGCCGCCCTGGCCGGCGATACCAAGTACCCGGCCATCGAGGGTACCCCAGCCCTGAAGCTTGCCATTCAGCGCAAGTTCAAACGCGACAACAACCTCGATTACGAGCCCTCGCAGATTCTCGTGGCCGGCGGTGGCAAGCAGGTGATCTTCAACGCCATGCTCGCCACCCTCAACCCCGGTGACGAAGTGGTCATCCCCACCCCGGCCTGGATCAGCTACGCCGACATAGTCAGGTTCGCAGGTGGTGTGCCGGTACCGGTGCCCTGCAGCCAGGCCAACAACTTCAAGCTCGGTGCCCAGGACCTTGACGCAGCCATCACCCCCAGGACCAAGTGGCTGCTGCTCAACTACCCTAGCAACCCCACCGGTTCGGCCTGCTCACGCCAGGAAATGGTCGCCATCGCCGAAGTGATGCTGCAATACCCACACGTCTGGATCATGACCGATGACATGTACGAGCACCTGATCTACGACGGGTTCGAATTCTGCACCATTGCCGAAGTGGAGCCGCGCCTGTATGACCGCGTGCTGACGGTCAACGGCGTCTCCAAGGCCTATGCCATGACCGGCTGGCGCATGGGTTACTGCGGCGGCCCCAAGGACCTGATCAAGGCCGTGAGCAACGTCAACACGCAAAACAGCGGGGGCGTCTGCACGCTGACCCAGGCTGCTGCCACGGCAGTGCTCAACGGCCCCCAGCAATTGCTCGGCGAGCGCGCAGCGATCTACCAGGAACGCCGCGACTTCGTGCTCTGCCGCCTGGCCGATATCCAGGGGCTGACCTGCCACAAGCCGGAAGGTGCGTTCTACCTGTTCCCGAACGTGGCCGCCTTTATCGGCCGCACCACAGCCAAGGGCCGCAAGATCAGCAGCGACACCGACTTCTGCATGGCGCTGATGGAAGAACATCACGTCGCGACCGTGCAGGGTGCCGCGTATGGCCTGAGCCCGTTCGTGCGCCTTTCCTATGCCACCAGCCTTGCGACGCTGGAGCAAGGTTGTGATCGCATCGCAGAGTTCTGCGCGACGATGCGCTGATTGCCAGAAAGCAAAATGGGCTGCATTGCAGCCCATTTTTTTTTGCCTATGCCGGCTAGTGATTCAACCGCGCATCTCGATCACGCGGCCAACCCCAGCCAGGTAGCACTCGATCGCTGCGTCGGCGGCAATCGCCTCACGCGGCGACGCTTCGACGAAGCGAATGCGGCTACCAATCGCCGCCTGCCCCAGGCGCCACAAGTCTGCCTCGATCACCCCGGCAACCTTGGGATAACCCCCGGCGGTATTGGCATCGCTCAACTGCACGATCGGCTCGCCACCCGGCGGCACCTGCACCACCCCCGGCACTAAGCCGTAGGAGCGCATCTCGCGGCTTTGCTCTGCCTGGATCGGTTCGCCTGCCAGACGGTAACCGGTACGGTTGCTCTGCGCCGAGATCTTCCAGGACTGCGCCCAGAACCGTGTCAGGTCATTGCCGAACCAGTGCGCCTCCCCCGCAGGGATCGCGCGTAACGCAAGCGCACCGTCAGCTTGCACCGGCAAGGCCTGGGCCATGGCGCAGGACGGTGGGCGAACGCCGAAGCCTTCGGCGCCAATCGACAAGGCGTTGGCTTGCCCGACCGCCAGTTCATCCCCTGCCTGCAACGCCCGGCCTTCGAGGCCACCGAAGCCGCCACGCAGTGCCGTGCTGCGCGAACCCATCAACTGCGGCACATCGATACCACCGGCCACGCACAGATACACCCTGGCGCCTTGGCGCGGATGGCGTATTTCCAGCACCTGCCCGGCCTTGACCGGCAATGCCCACCACGGCAACAACTCCCTGCCATCGAGGGTGGCACGTCCATCGGCGCCGGTCAGGGCGATCACCCCGTCAGCGCTGAAGCGCACCTTCAGCGGGAAGGTTTGCACTTCCACGGCAGCGCTACCAGGGGCGTTGGCCAGCATCAAGTTGCCGGTCCGCAAAGCCAAGCTGTCCATGGCCCCAGCGGTGGCCACGCCAATGTGCCGATGGCCTTCGCGGCCCAGGTCCTGAACGGTGTTCTGCGGGCCGGTAGCGATGACTTCAATCACAATTCGATCCTCTCAGGCAGGAAACAGACGGTATCGCCAGGGGCAAGCAAGGCAGGTTGCGCAGCGCTGGCATCGAACATCACGGTGTCGGCAAAGCCGATCGAGTTCCAGCCGTTCGGCCCATCGAGCACGGCGATGCCCGACTGCATGCCGCCAATGGTGACCATGCCCTTGAGCATATGCAGCGACGGCACCTGCTTGCGCGGCATGTACAAGGCGGGGTCGAGGCCACCCAGGTAGCCGAAGCCAGGTGCACTGGCCACGGCAAACACGCTGTAGCGCGACTGGTGATGACGGCGCACCACTTCTTGGTCGCTGAGCCCGGCGTAGTCACACAGCGCCGGCAGGTCGATGGCGTGCTCGCCGCCGTAATGCACGGCGATCTCGTGGGTGCGCCCGGCTCGATGCAGCGGGTCGGCCGTGCGCCACAGGTGTTGCAGTTGCTCGATGACCGGCGCGGGTTCGGGCGGAATCTGGCGGAACAGCACCAGCAGGTTGGTCATGCCCGGCACAACGCTTTCCACCTCGGGGCGTGCAAGCAGGGCCTGCGACAGCGCCCAGATCCGCCGCTGCGCCTCAAGGGTAAGTTCGCCCGGGGCTTCTAGCAGGTAGGCGCGTGCGCCGATCAGCGAGACGCGGGCCGCCGGTTCGGCAAGGTGAACGGTGAACGGCTCCATCGCTTGCAAGGGTTGGTTCATTGGCAATTCCTGTCACAGGGTGTAAGGGTCAGCGGCGGGCTTGCAGGTCGACCTGCGGCAGGCGCCAGGTCAGCCACATCGCCAGCAGCGCCGCCAGCGCGCAGAGCAGCAGCCCCGCGCCGATGGCCTGGGCCAATGCAGTGCGGGCCAGCGCCAGCCAATCCGCCGGCAGCGAAGCGGCGCCACTCATCAGCACCTGCGGGTCGCGCAGGCGCTCGAATGCCGCAGACTGGCCAGCGGCATCCAGCGCAAGGCGCATGCGCTGGGCGTACAACACATTGACCAGCGAGCCCATCAACGCAGTGCCGACCAGCCCGCCCACCAGGCGCAACGACTGCTGCAAGGCGGTGGCGATGCCCAGGTGCTGGCGTTCAGCGAGGGTCTGGGTGAACACGCTCAGGTTGAGCAAGACGAAGCCAAGCCCCAGCCCGGCCAGCAGGATGAGTGCTGCCAGTGCCGGCATGCGGCTGCCCAGCCCCACCGCCGCCAGCGCAGCGCAGGCGCAGCACAAGCTGGTGAAGCCGGCCAGGGGCAGCCAGTTGGGGTTGGCCAGGCGGGTCATCAGCCGGCTGTTGACCATCGCTCCCAGCGTGATGCTTAGCGCCAGCGGCGTAATCAGCATGCCGGCCTGCTCCGGCGAAAAACCGTACCCGCCTTGCAGCAGCAGCGGCAGGTAGAACAGCAAGGTGAACATCACCCCGCCTGCCAGCAACGCCAGGGTGAACAACAGGCGCATGCTGCGCTGGGTGAACAGTGCCCCAGGCAACAATGGCGCGCTGCAGCGGCGCTCCTGGTAGATCAGTGCCAGCAATGCCAGCAGTGACGACAGGCCAAGCCCCACGCTCACGCCCTGGGCGCTGCGCCCCAGGCCCTCGACAAAAAGTTGCAGCCCGCCAAGGGCCAGCACGATCAGGGCCGCACCCAGCCAGTCCAGACGGGCGGGCACATGCACCTGCGGTCGGTACCACGGCAGGTAGCGCCAGGCGAAGAACAACGCCAGCAGCCCTAGCGGCAGGTTAAGCCAGAACACCGAACGCCAGCCAAACTGGCCAGTCAGGTAACCGCCCAGGCCTGGGCCAATGGCATTGACCACGCTGAACATGGCACTCAGCAACAACTGCCAGCGCAGGCGTTGCCGGGTGTCGGGAAACAACTCCGGTACGCAGGCGAACGCGGTGCCGACCAGCATGCCGCCACCAAAACCTTGCAGCACCCGCCCGGCCACCAGCCAGGGCATGCTCTGGGCCAGCGCGCAGGTCAGCGACGCGAGCATGAAAATTACCGTGGCCACCAGCACGAACGGCTTGCGCCCGTAATAGTCGCCCAGGCGCCCAAACACCGGGATGGTGACGATGGACGACAGCAGGTAGCCCGTGGCCACCCAGGCGTACAGGTCAAAGCCATGCAACTGCGCGACAATGCTCGGCAGCGCGTTGCCGATCACTGTCTGATCCAGTGCCGAAAGCATCAGCACCAGCGAAATACCCAGCATGGCCAACAAGGCCTGGCGGAAGCTCAATGCAGCGGGTTGGGCGGTCATCTGGGCACTCACGGGGTGGACGGGAAGGCTGTGTGTCAAGGTAAAGGCGCAGGCCAGGTGTGACCAAGACGACTTCGCTCTGTACGAATAAGCCCGACTTATGACCCCGCACCAGATTGGCGCAGGCGCACGCTTGGAGTGCCGATGCGCGCCCCTCGCCGCCAGCGAAACTCCGGTCATAGGCTGTACTTATGGCCCCGCGTGCATTTGGCGCGGTGTTTGCAAAGCTAGGCCTACACTGATTGACCGAGCACCCGCCAATGAACCTGCGCCGCCTCAAGTACTTCGTGAAGATTGTCGATATCGGCAGCATGACCCAAGCCGCCGATGTGCTGCACATCGCCCAGCCGGCGCTGAGCCAGCAGTTGGTGACGCTGGAGGCAGAAATGCAGCAGCAGTTGCTGATCCGCACCAAGCGTGGGGTAACTCCTACCGAGGCCGGCAAAGTGCTCTACGCCCACGCCCAGTTGATCCTGCGCCAATGCGACCAGGCGTTGAGCGATGTCACTTCCAGCAGCCAGGCGCTGACCGGTAGCGTGTCGGTGGGCCTGGCCCCCGGCACGGCCGCGTCGAGCCTGGCGGTGCCCTTGCTCAAGCGGGTCCGCGAGCTTCACCCTGGCATCACCCTCTACCTGAACGAAAACTACGGCGTCACCCTCAGCGAGCTGATCATGAGCGGGCGCATGGACATGGCTGTGCTTTACGGCGGGCGCGAAATCCACGGGTTGAACTTCATCCCGCTGCTGCGCGAGATACTGTACCTGGTCAGCGCCGACGATGAACTGGCCAACCGTGCTCAACTTCCGCTGGCACGTGTTGCCCAGATGGATCTGCTGTTGCCACGGCAATACAATGTAGTGCGCCGGCTGGTGGACGAGGCCTTCGCCCGCCTGGCACTAGCCCCCAGAGTAATCGCCGAGGTGGAGTCGGCCAGTACCCTGCGCAGCGCCGTGGCCGACCGTTTTGCAGCGACCATTCTGCCGGAATCGGCGGCGCGGGCAGTGGGTACCCAGAGCGGCGTGCATTTGAGCCGTATCGTCGAACCGATGATCGAGGCGCCACTGACACTGTGCCTGTCCGCGCACCTACCCTTGTCGGTGCCGGCACAGGCAGTAAAGGCCATTTTGTTGGAACTGGTGGCGCAGATGCGCGGGACGCTCTCTTCGGCGGCGTAGGGGCAGGCTCCTGCAGCTGCAGCAGGCCCTGTTAACGCCGGGGGCTTTTGTGCGTTTGCCGGTCATGAGAGGCAATGAAAACCCAGACGACCTGACGCGAACTCGTGATGACGTCTCTGGAAATCTCAGCTCTCGAGGAGCGGCACACGGGCTTCTCAGGATGGCGCACAAAGCCTGAGCCCGAGCCCACGATGGGTATGAATGCGTACATTACAGCCAAGGGCGAGGAGGACCTTGCGCAGATAGTTGAGCTGTACTTCCAGTATCTTTGTTCCAGGATCGAAGTGAACACCCCATACGGCACCCAACATTTCGGATCTCGACACTATTAGCTCACGGTTCCGCATCAACGTCTCCAACAGCCTGCATGATGTGGCTTTGATGATCGCGGATTGCGGCCGCACCTCAGCTCACGACGTGAGCGATCCAGCTCCAGTTCAGCAAACGTGACATGACCGTTATCAGTGGGAATTCTGTTCAATATGGGTGGTGCTCGAAGGGCGACAGGTCATCGACCTGCCGCCTGAGGTGGAGGTTACCTGGTTACATCCGGCAGCGCGTAGGCAATCACATAGTCGCCACGGTTTTCGTTCGAACCTGTACGGGTAGCACCGCCCACGGTCACCGCGCAAATGAAAGCAGCGGCAAGTTGGTCGGGGCTTCGAAGATCTCCAGCATTTGCGATCTCTCTCTCTGAATATCAGAAAGCTGCCAGTCACCCTGAGGCTCAACCGACCAGGCTACATCCGTGACACATTTTCTGTCGACACCAGACGCAACCTTTCCACCAACCGTCAACTGATGCGCTGGCGCTGGTGGTAAGCTTATCTGCCCCACCGACATCTGGGACGCCCCCTCCAACCTAATGGTCAGTGATGAGCTCGCCGCTTTGGTATGCCCTTGCGTCCAGAGGTCTAATCGATTGGCCCAATCCTGCATCATCGTACGGCGTTGCTCGACGTACTCCGCATGGTTATACGCCGAACTCACCTTGTCAGGATCAGCATGTGAAAGCTGCGCGTCGATCCAGATTTTCGGGTAACCGATTTCGTTCAGTGCCGTTGAGATCGTCGCCCTCATGCCATGCCCGGTCAGTCGGTCAGCAAAGCCCATACGTCGCAACGCACTGTTCAGCGTGCTCTCGCTGATGCGTTTACTCAGATCACTTCGATGAGCGAGCAAGTGCCGTTGTGCCGGGACCACCTGATCCAGCAACAGCCGCACGACTTCGGCCGCCTGGATAGACAGTGGAACGATGTAGGGCGGCACCTTGGCGGTTTGACGCCGCGTTTTGCGCATCTTGAGCTGGAGCTGCTTGACCACTTCAGGCGGGATAATCCAAAGCCGGCGCTCCAGATCGAACTGATCGGGAGTCGCCAGACGCAACTCACCAGTGCGGACTCCGGTAAGCAATAATAGGCGTATACCGAGCTGCGTCTGTTGCGAGCCGCGGAACGCACGCAGCTTACCCAGGAAGTGTGGAAGCTCCTCCATGCGCAGGAAGGGATTGTGCTCCACCGGCGGCTTGGGCACCGCCACCACATCGAGATCTGCGGCAGGATTGTGCTCAAGGCCCGCTATGCGTACGAGCGCATAACGGAACAACTGATTAAGCCAGGTCCGGCACTTCTCCGCAGTAGTGAAGGCCTTCCTACATTCGATACGGCCGAGCAGATCCATGAGCACATGCCGGTTGATCTCATGGATCGATTGTTCGCCGATGTAAGGCTGAATGTCTTTGGCGAAAATGCGCAAGATCTGCGACAGCGTGCTCTGCCGGCCTTCTTTCAGGCTGAGCCGGCGAAAGGCAATCCACTGATTGAACACTGCGTCGAAGGTCTGATCAGTGGAAAGGCGCACCGCGAGTCGCTGCTGCTTGCGCTGCTCGCTGGGATTAGTGCCTTGAGCAAGCAGTGTGCGCGCTTCATCCCGCCGTATCCGCGCATCACGCAGGCCCACCTGCGGATAGCTGCCGAACGACATACGCTTCTGCCTGCCTTCCCAGTAGAAACGAAAATGCCAGAGCTTTGCGCCCTGGGCGGTGACGTGCAGAATCAGTCCATCACTGTCGGCGAGCGTATAGTCCTTGCCGGTGACTCGGGCATGCCGAATCGTCATTTCCGAAAGAGCCATGGTGACCTCCTGAAGCTGCTGGAAGCCAAATGCTCATCTCGTCACCGATCCTGCTCCATCGAAAAACCGAATTGGGGTCTATCCCATTCTGGCCTCAAATCTGGCCTTAAAATGCCCGGCTACTACCGGTTTTCGGTGATTTTCGCTGGAACGAAAAAAGGCCCCGAAGGGCCTTTTTTCAACGACTTACAGACTTCGACTGAAACCTGTAGATCTTTATTTGGAGCGGGAAACGAGACTCGAACTCGCGACCCCGACCTTGGCAAGGTCGTGCTCTACCAACTGAGCTATTCCCGCGTCGTGATGGGTGCCATTCTAGCGATTTCTAAAACAGCGTCAACCCCTTGATTCAAAAAACTTTTATTTTTTTTCCGAGCCTTCGCGCAGGTGCGGCCAGGCGGCCAGCAAGTAGTGCACCATCGACCACAGCGTCAGCCCCGCTGCCACCAGCAGCAGCCCGTAGCCCAGGATCACCCAGAAGGTCACCGCCGGTGGGTTGCCCAGCAGGATCACCAGCGCCAGCATCTGCGCCGCAGTCTTCCACTTACCGAGGTTGGACACCGCCACATGCGCCCGCGCGCCTAGCTCAGCCATCCACTCGCGCAGCGCAGACACCACGATCTCGCGGCCGATGATGACCGCGGCGGGCAGGGTCAGCCAGAAGTTGGCGTGGGTCTGCACCAGCAGCACCAGGGCCACTGCCACCATCAGCTTGTCGGCCACCGGGTCGAGGAAGGCGCCGAACGGCGTGCTCTGCTGCAGTCGACGCGCCAGGTAGCCGTCCAGCCAATCGGTGGCGGCGGCAACGGCGAATACGCTGCTGGCGGCCATGTAACTCCACTGATAGGGCATGTAGAACAGCAGAATGAAGCACGGAATGAGCAGGACGCGTAGAACGGTGAGCAGGTTTGGAATATTCATCGGTACGACTGGCTGCAAGTTGAGCCCGGCATTCTACTCGCTATGCAGGCTGGCATAAATCGACTCGGCAAGCTTTTTACTGATGCCGGGGGCTTTGGCGATTTCATCGATACTGGCGCGGTTGAGCTCCTGCAGGCCGCCGAAATGTTTCAGCAGGTCGCGGCGGCGCTTGGGCCCTACCCCGGCCACATCTTCAAGGCTGGAGACTCGACGGGCCTTGCCACGGCGGGCGCGGTGGCCGGTGATAGCGAAGCGGTGGGCTTCGTCGCGGATCTGTTGGATCAGGTGCAACGCCGATGAATCGCCCTTGAGGGTAAATTCGTGGTGCACATCGTTCAGGTACAGGGTTTCGAAACCCGCCTTGCGTGTAACGCCCTTGGCCACACCCAGCAGGGTCAGGTCGGTGAAGCCCAGCTCCTGCATCACATCGCGGGCCATGTTCAGCTGGCCCTTGCCGCCGTCCACCAGCAGCACGTCGGGCAGCTTGCCCTCGCCGTCCTTGATGCGCCCATAGCGGCGGGTCAGGGCCTGATGCATGGCCGCGTAATCGTCACCTGCGGTGACGCCTTCGATGTTGAAGCGGCGATAGTCGGACTTGATCGGCCCTTCGGGGCCGAACACCACGCAACTGGCCACGGTCGCTTCACCACTGGAGTGGCTGATGTCGTAGCATTCCAGGCGTTGCGGCACTTCATCCAGGCCCAGCACTTCGGCCAGGGCTTCGAAGCGCGCAGCCATGTGCTGGCGGTTGGCCAGGCGGGCATTCAGCGCCTGCTCGGCATTGGTCACGGCCAGTTGCTGCCAGCGGGCGCGGGTGCCGCGCACCCGGTGGCTGATGCTCAGTTCGCGGCCACGCAGCGTGTGCAGCGCTTCGGTGATGGCGTTGAAGTCTTCGTGAACAACATTGACGATCAACTCACCGGGCAGCTCGCGCTCTGCGTTGCCCAGATAGTACTGGGACAGGAAAGCGGCCATGACCTCGGCCACCTCCTCCTCGATGCCCACCTGCGGGAAGAAGTTCTTGCTGCCCAGTACTCGGCCGCCGCGCACGCTGATCAGGTGCACACAGGCACCACCCGGGTTGACGAAGGCGGCGATGACGTCGACATCGCCGCTGCCGCCCTCGATGTACTGCTGGTCCTGCACGCGGCGCAACAAGGCGATCTGGTCGCGCAGCTCGGCGGCTTTTTCGAAATCGAGGGCCATGGCGGCCTTTTCCATCTCGGCGTTCAACTCATTGCCCAGTTGCTGGCTACGCCCTTCCAGAAACATCACCGAATGACGCACGTCCTCTGCATATTCCTCGGCAGTCACCAGGTCGGTGCAGGGCCCTTTGCAGCGCTTTATCTGGTACTGCAGGCATGGCCGGGTGCGGTTGGCGTAGTAGCTATCTTCGCACTGACGCACAGAAAAAGCCTTTTGCAGCAGGCTGAGGCTTTCGCGAATGGCCCCGGCGCTGGGGTACGGGCCAAAGTAACGGCCCTTGGCCTTTTTCGCCCCACGGTGAATGCCCAGGCGCGGGAACTCGCCATCGGACAGAAACACGTAGGGGTAGGACTTATCGTCGCGCAGCAGGATGTTGTAAGGCGGCCGCCACTCCTTGATCAGGTTCTGCTCCAGCAGCAACGCCTCGGTTTCGTTGGCGGTGATGGTGGTTTCAACCTGGGCGATGCGCGCAACCAGCGCGGCGGTCTTGGGCGCAAGGCCAGTCTTGCGGAAATAGCTGGCCAGGCGTTTCTTCAGGCTTTTGGCCTTGCCCACGTAAAGCAGCCGGGCTTCGCCGTCGAACATCCGGTAAACGCCCGGGCGACCGCTGCAGGTCGCCAGGAATGCGCTGGCATCAAAGACTTGGGACATGAGGTTTTACAGGCTTGCGTCAACCATACCGTGGCGAACGGCCAGCAAGGTCAATTCGACGTCGCTGGTGACCGAGAGTTTTTCAAAGATCCGATAACGGTAAGTATTGACGGTCTTGGGCGAGAGGCACAACTTGTCGGAGATGATCTGCACTTTCTGGCAGCCGACGATCATCAGGGCAATCTGGATTTCCCGCTCGGACAGCGCGTCGAACGGCGAGCCCTGCGGCTGGAACGGTTTCAGCGCCAACTGCTGGGCGATCTGCGGGCTGATATAGCGCTGGCCGGCAAAGGCCAGACGAATGGCCTGAACCATTTCGTCAAGGCCTGCACCCTTGGTCAGGTAGCCGGCAGCGCCGGCCTGCAACAAGCGTGTGGGGAACGGGTCTTCCTCGCACACCGTCACCGCCACTACCTTGATGTCAGGGTGGCTGCGCAGCAGTTTGCGGGTGGCCTCCAGGCCGCCGATGCCGGGCATTTTCACATCCATCAGCACAACGTCCGGTTTCAGCTCCCGGGCCAGTTTCAGCGCCGACTCGCCGGAATCTCCCTCACCCACCACCTGCAGGCCGTCGATGTCGGCCAACATGCGTGTAATACCGGTTCGTACCAGATCGTGATCATCGACCACTAAGACCCTAATCAAGCACACACCTCGTCAGCAGGGCGATTGGATCCCGCCACCTTAACAAAATTTTTCACGGTGGGTCTAACGCATTGCTTCCGTCAGAAACGACTGACGTTCGACTGTGAGAGGCCGCACTATTTGCCGGGGCTTGGCGTCGTTGGCCAACCGCCCCAAAAGGTGCAAGAGCGCGGCCTGATCTTCCGACCGCAATTTCCGAAAAGCCCCCAGCAAACCGGCCTCATCCGTGTTCAAACCTTCGAGCGCTGCCGGGGTGCGCAGGCCGCTGAGGACATACAACGCATCCACGCCCCGGGTCGCCAATGCCGCCAGGTAATCTAGCCGCGGCGTGCGCTCACCGCTTTCGTACTTGCCCTGAGCGTTGGGCTCGACGCCACCGATATCGCCAAATACACGCTGGGTCATACCCAGCCGCTCACGCTCTTCCCGCAGCCGTGGACCGATTCCGTTCATAGGGGCTTCTCCTTTTCCCTTATCCTCTCAAGTACGGCCTGCCCGCCTGCAGGCAGCCGTAAAGGTGTGGATCCACTATGCCCATGCTCTGCGGTCGCGACAAGCCATCATTTAGCCACTACGTTGATATCCCGCTGCATCCGCACAAAGCATTCGTCTTCACCCATTTCGATGAAGCCATGGCGCTGGTACAGCAGGCGGGCCGGGTTGCTGCGGAACACCATCAGCCGCAACAGAGGAAGGCGCCGCTGCCTGGCCCACAGCGCCAGTTCTTCCAGCACCCAGCTACCGACCCCTCGCCCACGGTACTCAGGCAACAGGTGCAACTCGCGGATGAACAGCGCCTGGCGGTCCTGGCTGAGGCTGCAAAAACCCAACAGCGTGTCGCCTTCGATCACCAGCCACTGCTCGCGCCAGCCCCAGGCCGCGTCGAAGGCGTCCTCGATCCACAGCAGGTCGAATTCACGGTAGTAGGGCAACATGGCGCGGCGCGTAAGGTTGCGGGCGAAGGTGCAGTGGATGTCTTGGGCGGGAATCAACTGTAAGGGCATCGCATCGCGCTCATTGGGCATAACACACTGGCGAACTGCCAGGGCCACACCTGTCCAGTTCGTTTTCCAACCAGTCGGCCAGCACCCGGGCATTGTTGTGCTCGCTGTCCTTGCCGGCATAAAGCAATGTCAGCGTCCCCTTCCTGGCCATGTCCAGCAGCGGATACCAGTGTTCGGGGTGGGCCGCCAGCGCTTGCTGGTAACGCTGGGTAAAACCGGCGAAATCTACGTCTCCCTGGTGGAACGCCTTACGCAATTCATTCGAAGGTGCCACTTCGCGCAACCACTGCCCATGGAGGTCTTCCTTGCGCTTGTTGCGCGGCCAAAGGCGGTCGACCAGTACACGCTGGCCATCTTCATCCTCAACCGCATCATAGACACGCTTGCAGCGAATCATGGGCGTCTCCTGCCATTACCGTCCGTCTTGAGCCTAGATAATTCATTGATCGAGGTCACGGCCGGGTTACGAATTGTTTCTATGCTCAAGGCCTTCGGCACTTTCGCCCAACGCCAACCGGAGCCCCCATGGCAACCCCGTCAGTGGCCAGCAGCCCACTACTGGCCAAACACGACGCTCGCCCGCAGCTCTCCCACAAACCTGGGCGTGCCACCTTAACGTTGTTCTTCAGCCTGCTGCTGGCGGGTATCGCCTACACCGCCTGGAGCCTCAAGCAGGATGTGACCGCAAGCGGTACGGTCATCACCACGGCCACACCGTTCCTTCTGCTGGGCCTGGCGCTGGTGATTGCCCTGGGCTTCGAGTTCGTCAACGGCTTCCACGACACTGCCAACGCGGTAGCCACCGTGATATACACCCATTCGTTGCCGGCGCCGGTAGCGGTGGTGTGGTCTGGGTTGTGCAACTTCCTGGGCGTGCTTTTTTCCAGTGGCGCGGTGGCCTTCGGCATCATCGCCCTGCTACCGGTAGAACTGATTCTACAGGTGGGTTCTTCGGCCGGCTTCGCCATGGTCTTCGCCCTGCTGCTGGCGGCGATCATCTGGAACCTTGGCACTTGGTGGCTAGGCCTGCCGGCATCGTCCTCGCACACCCTGATTGGCTCGATCATCGGCGTGGGCGTGGCCAATGCGCTGATGCATGGGCGTGACGGCACCAGCGGCGTGGACTGGGCCCAGGCCAGCAAGGTGGGTTATGCCCTGCTGTTCTCACCGCTGATCGGTTTTGCTTGCGCAGCCCTGCTGCTGCTGGCCCTGCGCGCGCTGGTCAAACGCAAGGCACTTTACCAGGCACCGGAAGGCCAAACACCGCCACCGTGGTGGATCCGCAGCCTACTGATTCTGACCTGCACCGGGGTCTCTTTTGCCCACGGCTCCAACGATGGCCAGAAAGGCATGGGGCTGATCATGCTGATTCTGGTCGGCACCCTGCCGATGGCTTATGCGTTGAACAAGACCATGCCCAACGCGCAGGCCCTGCAGTTTTCCGCCGTCGCCGAGGTGACCCGCCAGGCACTGGTGCGCAGCAACCCGCAAGCGGCCCCGGATGACCCGCGCCAGGTGCTTACCCTGTTCATTGCCCAGCCCAAGGCCAGCCCGCACCTGGTACCGGCATTGGCGGCGCTGACCGGGATGATCGGCGAAGAGGTCAAAGGCTATGGCTCGCTCAAACGCGTACCGGCTGAAGCCATGGCCAACGTGCGCAACGACATGTACCTGACCAGTGAAGCCATCCGCCTCATGGAGAAAAACCACCTGGTGACATTCGATGCCGACACCCGCAGCCAAGTGCATTTGTTCAAGGCCCAGCTGGACGACGCCACCCGCTATATTCCGTTGTGGGTGAAGGTGTCTGTAGCCATCGCGCTCGGGCTGGGGACCATGGTTGGCTGGCGGCGTATTGTGGTCACCGTTGGCGAGAAGATCGGCAAGACCCACCTCAGCTATGCCCAAGGCGCATCGGCTGAAGTGGTGGCGATGTGCACCATTGGCGCGGCGGATATGTTCGGGTTGCCGGTGTCGACCACGCATGTGCTGAGTTCGGGGGTGGCCGGCGCCATGGTCGCCAATGGGTCGGGGATTCAGAAACGCACGTTGTTCAATCTGCTGATGGCCTGGGTGCTGACCCTGCCAGCGGCAATGCTGTTGGCTGGCAGCCTGTACTGGCTGCTGAACCACATCTTCTGAACCCGTACGCCACCTTCTGTAGGAGCGGGTTTACCCGCGAATACGGTAGCGGCGGCAACGGTGAATGGCAGGTGGAGATTGGCCAGCAGGCCCGGCCCTTTCGCGGGTAAACCCGCTCCTACCGGCGACCGGCAGGCGTTTCGAAGTTTGCGCAAGGCTGTTATCCCTGCACGGGTTGATCAGCCCGGGATTTTCAGGCCACGCTGCACGGCTGGCCGTTCGAGGAAATTCGCCAGCACGCGCTGCACTTCCTTGAACTGGTCGAAGCCCACCAGGTCACGGGCGTTGTAGCGCTCCACCAGGTTGCGCACCCAAGGGAAGATGGCGATGTCGGCAATGCTGTATTCCTCAGCCATCCACTGCCGACCTTTCAAATGCCGATCCAGCACGCCCAGCAGCCGCTTGGACTCGTTGACATAGCGGTCGCGCGGGCGCTTGTCTTCATATTCCTTGCCCGCAAAGAAATGGAAGAACCCGACCTGGCCGAACATCGGCCCGATGCCGCCCATCTGGAACATCAGCCACTGCAGGGTCTGGTAGCGCTGGGCGGGGTCCTGGCTGAGCAGCTGACCGCTCTTCTCCGCCAGGTACTGCAAGATCGCACCCGACTCGAACAGCGGCAGCGGCTGACCGCCCGGCCCGTTCGGGTCGAGGATGGCGGGGATCTTGTTGTTCGCGCTGAGCGAGATGAACTCGGGGCTCAATTGGTCATCGTTGTCGAAGCTGACCTTGTGCGCCTCGTAAGCCAAGCCAATCTCTTCGAGCATGATCGACACCTTCACCCCGTTGGGCGTCGGCAGCGAGTACAACTGCAGGCGTTCGGGATGTTTGGCGGGCCATTTGCGGGTAATGGGGAAAGCACTGAGTTCGGTCATGATCAACCTTGCCAAGGGAATGAGCCTGTCACTCTAGAGACATCCCCAGCCGCTGACCATCACCGACCACTCATCAGCGTTGGCAGCTCAGGCCTGGCCGTGGGCCTTGAGCTTGAGCTTTTCGGTATCGACGCGGACAAACACGGAGTCGGCAGTCACAGTCAGTACATCCTCTGCCCAGACTTCGCAGATGACCCGGCTCTTGCGCCCCACTTCGCCTTCGACACGCGCCTTGAGCAACAGCTCGACGCCCATCGGCGTAGGTTTCAGGTAGGTCAGGTTGAGCGTGCCGGTAACGCAGTCGATACGCGGCAGGCTGTCCGGTTCTCGGCCTTCGTTACGGTAGTGGTAGGCCATCGCCGTCCAGTTGGAGTGGCAGTCGACCAGCATCGCCAGCAGGCCACCGTAAACCAGGCCAGGCCAGCCAATGAAGGTGCTGTCGGGCGAGTGCCGGCACACCAGGTGAACACCGTCGGCGTCCCAGTGGCTTTGCAGGTGCAGGCCGCTGGGGTGGGAACAGCCGCAGCCATAGCAAGTACCCTCAGGGGCCGCGAGGGCTTGAAGGGAAAGGGTGTGCTCAGTCATACGCTTCCTGTGCTTGTTGGAATGGGGGCGCGCAACGCCCCCATTAAAGCAGAAACATCAGACCGTCTGGGCAACCATCTTCGTACGCCGCTGGGTCAGTGAAACCAGCAGGATGAACGCGGTCACCCCGGCAGTCATCAGCGTCTCATAGCGGTAGGCGTCGCTGAACAGCATGTAGCCCAGCACCATGACGATGGTGCCGATCACCAGCCAGGTCAGCCATGGGAACAGCCACATCTTCAGTTCCAGCGGGCGCCCTTCACGCTCGGCGCGGGCACGCATGCGCAGCTGCGACACAGCAATGACCAGGTACACCAGCAAAGCGATGGCGCCAGTGGTCGACAGCAGGAAGCCAAACACCTTGCCCGGGAACACATAGTTGACGAGGCAGCCAGCGAAACCCGCCAGGGTCGAGAAGATCACTGCCACGGTCGGCACGCCGGAGCCGGAGATACGCTTGGTCACGCTCAGCGCCTGACCACGCGCGCCAAGCGAATAGAGCATGCGCGACGCCGTGTACAGCCCCGAGTTCATGCAACTTGTCACCGCCACCAGCACCACCAGGTCAACCAGCAACTTGGCGCCCGGCACGTTCAGCACTTCCAGTACACGCTGGAACGACCCTACTGCTTTCAGCCCGGGGTCGTTCCAGGCCACCAGCGACACCACCAGGAAGATCGACGCCAGGTAGAAAATGGCGATGCGGTACACCACCAGGTTGGTGGCGCGGCGAATCTTGTCTTTCGGGTTGGCGGTTTCGTCAGCCGCGATGGTGACGATTTCGGCACCGAAGAACGAGAAGATAGTGATCAGCACGCCCCCAAGCACCGTCCCGAACCCATTGGGCATGAAACCACCGCTGTCCCACAGTCGGCTGACCCCGGAGACCTCGGCCAGCGGCCAGAAACCGAACACCGCCAAGGTGCACACCCCGATGAAGCCAATGATCGCGACCACCTTAACCAACGCGAACCAATACTCGAAAGCACCGAAGTTCTTCACGCTGACCAGGTTGGTGCCCGACAGCACCAGCATGATCAGGAAGGCGAACAGCCAGGACGGCACGCCAGGGAAGTAGGCATGCAGGATGTCAGCACCGGCAATGGCTTCCACCGGAATGATCAACACCCAGAACCACCAGTACAGCCAGCCAATGGTAAAGCCCGCCCAAGGCCCGATGGCCTCCGAGGCGTAGGTGGAAAAAGAGCCGCTGTTGGGGTTTGCGATGGCCATTTCACCCAGCATGCGCATCACCAGCAAGACCAGCAGGCCAGTCATGGCGTAGGAGATGAGGATGGCCGGGCCGGCGGTGGCAATGGCGTTGGAGGACCCGATGAACAGCCCGGCGCCGATGATGCCGGCAATGGAGATCATGGAAACCTGACGGGAAGTCAGGCCGTGCTGCAGTGAGCGCTGTTTCTTGTTGTCTTGCGAAGCCATGAAGAACCCTCGAATGGGTCGGCCGCAGCAAAGCGGCTGAAGGTCTGAGCAGAATTCTTATAAATTTCTGATGTGTGTTGTTGTTGTTTTTTGCAGATGACCGAAGCGGGTATTGACCTCCTCTTCGCATGACCGGTTGTAATCGTTGATCCAGGTCAGTATTAATCTATAGGCCGGGGTCAACAAACGACCTTTTCGAACCACATAATTCCTTTATGGAATGAACTCCTTCCTTTTTTGCTCGGTATTCGCCCGTCATGTCCAAACGCCTGATGCCTTCGACCACCGCCCTTCAGTGCTTCGAAGCGGCCGCTCGCCACCTCAGCTTCACCCGCGCGGCCCAGGAACTGCACCTGACCCAGAGCGCCGTCAGCAAGCAGGTCGCGCAGCTTGAAGACATGCTCTCGCACTCGCTGTTCCAGCGCATTCGCCGGCGCCTGCACCTGACCCCGGCCGGCGCGCTGTACCTCACCGAAGTGAACAAGATCCTCACCCAGATCGACATATCCAGCCGCTACATCCTCAGCTACGGCGACGAAACCGAAGTGCTGCGCATCGCCACCCAGCCGACCTTCGGCGCCCGCTGGCTGGTGCCCCGGCTCAAGGGTTTTGGTGACCGCTACCCACGCATTCACCTGGATGTGCGCAACGAGCTGGAGCCATTCGACCTGGTACAGGCCAAGGCTGACGTCGCCTTTTTCTTCGGCCAGGGCACCTGGCCCGGGGCGACCTGCATCGAGTTGTTCAGCGAAGAAGTGGTGCCGGTGTGCAGCCCGCAGCTGCTGGCCAGCCACCGTTTCGACAGCGCCCAGGCGTTGACTGAGCACCGCCTGTTGCAATGCGTGTCGCGGCCGGAGGCCTGGCATGAGTGGTTCCTGGGGCTTGGGTTGCATAGCCAGAACAGCTACCACGGGCCGCGCTTCGACACGTTCTACCTGTGTATCCGCGCGGCCATCTCCGGCTGCGGCATAGCCCTGATTCCCCGCTATCTGGTGGCCGAAGAGCTGAGCGAAGGCAAGCTGGTGGTGGCCTGGGACCACCCTGTGGCAAGCAACGGGAGGCACTTCATTGCGCATGCCGAGCATGCGGCCGAAGTGCCCAAGATCAGGGCCTTCGTGCAGTGGATCCGGGAGCGGGTGGCTGAAGGCGATTGATTTGACCTGCCCTGGCCTCTGGTAGGAGCGGGCTTGCCCGCGAAGAGGCCGGCACAGCCAACCCAAAAAACCGGCCAGATCACGAATCCATGGAATGATCGCAATCGAATAATTCGTTTGCGGAATAACCCGCCGACACGCTTGGATAATAAGAAACTCGAACAAGGTCCGCGTGCCCCCATGAACCAGGAAAGTATCAGCCAATCCATTGCCATCGTTCACCCGATCACACTTTCCCATGGCCGTAATGCCGAAGTCTGGGACACTGACGGCAAACGTTACATCGACTTCGTCGGCGGTATCGGCGTGCTCAACCTGGGCCACTGCAACCCCGCTGTAGTCGAGGCCATCCAGGCTCAGGCCACCCGCCTGACCCACTACGCCTTCAACGCGGCCCCTCACGGCCCGTACCTGGCCCTGATGGAGCAACTGAGCCAGTTTGTGCCAGTCAGCTACCCACTGGCCGGCATGCTCACCAACAGCGGCGCGGAAGCGGCGGAAAACGCCCTGAAAGTGGCCCGCGGCGCCACCGGCAAGCGCGCCATCATCGCGTTCGACGGCGGCTTCCATGGCCGCACCCTGGCCACCCTGAACCTCAATGGCAAGGTCGCCCCCTACAAGCAGCGGGTCGGCGAACTGCCCGGGCCGGTGTACCACCTGCCCTACCCTGGCGCGGATACCGGGGTTACCTGCGAACAGGCACTCAAGGCCATGGATCGCCTGTTCAGCGTCGAGCTGGCCGTGGAGGACGTCGCGGCGTTCATCTTCGAGCCGGTGCAGGGTGAAGGCGGCTTCCTTGCCCTGGACCCGGCCTTCGCCCAGGCCCTGCGCCGCTTCTGCGACGAGCGTGGCATCCTGATCATCATCGACGAGATCCAGTCGGGCTTCGGCCGCACCGGCCAGCGCTTCGCGTTTCCGCGCCTGGGTATCGAGCCCGACCTGCTGCTGCTGGCCAAGAGCATCGCTGGCGGTATGCCGCTGGGTGCAGTGGTCGGGCGCAAGGAATTGATGGCGGCGCTGCCCAAGGGCGGCCTGGGTGGCACCTATTCGGGCAACCCGATTGCCTGTGCGGCGGCCTTGGCCAGCCTGGCGCAGATGACCGACGAAAACGTTGCAACCTGGGGTGAACGGCAGGAACAGGCCATCGTCAGCCGTTATGAGCGCTGGAAGGCTTCGGGCCTGAGCCCGTACATCGGCCGCCTGACCGGCGTGGGCGCCATGCGAGGGATCGAGTTCGCCAATGCCGATGGCAGCCCGGCACCGGCACAACTGGCCAAGGTGATGGAAGCGGCCCGCGCCAAGGGCCTGCTGCTGATGCCCAGCGGCAAGGCGCGGCACATCATTCGCCTGCTGGCGCCGTTGACCATCGAGGCCGAGGTGCTCGAGGAAGGGCTGGATATCCTCGAGCAGTGCCTGGCAGAACTGAACTGAGGCTTACAGGCCGAGTTCTTCCGGGGTAAGCATGTCGGACTCGAAGGCGATCCAGCCGCCTTCCAGTTCGGCATGGCCGTTGACGATCGGGCCGTAATAGGTCAGGCCGTTCTCCAGGGTCACGCAAATGTGCGTGGCCGGTTTCTCAGGGGCCGCGAGCGTACCGACGAAATGCACCTTCTTCAGGGTTTCGGTCACCGCTTCCAGGCCCACGCGCATCTTGGGGTTTTCCGAAGCCTCGGTATCTCCGCCACGGTCTTCAGCGCTGATGGTCACGGTGGCGATGTACGGGTACTTGATGCTCAAACGGGGTTACCTCGGTGGGTGTATAGGCGTACGGGCGCGTAGAGTACGGCAGGCCGTCTCTGTTGTCTCTACTGGCCTCTTCGCGGGCACGCCCGCTCCCACAGCGATCGCATGTTGCTTGGGGTATGCAGGGCACCTGTGCGGGGCGGGTCTGCCTGGGAAGAGCCGGGCCTGCGACAGGTGATCTGAATGCCCCGATCTGTTAGGGTGCCCGCCGATGCACGCCACACCACACGAGGATCCCGAGTGAGCGCCGAAGAACCCCTGATCGCCGACCTGTTCGAAGTCGACAAACGCCTGTCCCTCAAGCCCGTCGTGGACTTCAACAGCTACCTGCGCAATGCCTTCGGCGAGGGCCCATGCCGCTGCCACCGCTGCGTAGAAGGCGCCGACCAAAGCACCTACAGCCACGCACACAACTTCACCTTCGAAGGCCGCCAGTGGCACCGCCGGTTCGCCACCACCGCCGGCAGCGACGTCGCCCAGGTGTTGAAAAAAGCCTGGCTGTCGTACACCAAGGCTGATCTCAACCTGGTCGGCGCGCTGGACCTGACCACCCTCAAGACCTTCACCGAGGCCGCCCTGCACACGCGCCTGCTGGCCTTGCTGCCGGCCAGCGGCCTGGCCCGTGAAGTAGATGGCCAGTGGATGCTGCAAGCCCAGGCCGACTGACGGCCCGGTGGCAGGGCAGGATTCCACCGGTCTGCTAACTTGGTGGAATCCGTCCACCCACAGGTAGTCCGCCATGGCCCGCACAACGCCCATCGAGCTGTACCGCAATATCGGCATCGTCGCCCACGTGGATGCCGGCAAGACCACGACCACCGAGCGGATCCTGTTCTACACCGGGGTCAACCACAAGATGGGCGAAGTGCACGATGGCGCGGCGACCATGGACTGGATGGCCCAGGAGCAGGAACGCGGCATCACCATCACCTCGGCGGCGACCACAGCATTCTGGCAAGGCTCGACCAAGCAGTTCGCCCACAAGTACCGTTTCAACATCATCGACACCCCAGGCCACGTCGATTTCACCATCGAGGTGGAGCGCTCATTGCGCGTGCTCGATGGCGCGGTCGTGGTATTCAGCGGCGCGGACGGCGTCGAGCCGCAGTCCGAGACAGTCTGGCGCCAGGCCAACAAGTATCACGTGCCACGCTTGGCCTACATCAACAAGATGGACCGCCAGGGGGCCGACTTCCTGCGCGTGGTCAAGCAGATCGATCAGCGCCTGGGGCACCACCCGGTGCCCATCCAGCTGGCCATCGGCAGCGAAGAAAACTTCATGGGCCAGATCGACCTGGTGAAGATGAAGGCCATCTACTGGAACGATGCCGACCAGGGCACCAGCTACCGCGAAGAAGAAATCCCCGCCGAACTGAAGGCTCTGGCCGACGAATGGCGCGCGCACATGATCGAAGCTGCGGCCGAGGCCAATGACGAGCTGACCATGAAGTTTCTCGATGGCGAGGAGCTGAGCGTCGAAGAGATCAAGGCCGGGTTGCGCCAGCGCACCATCGCCAACGAAATCGTGCCGACCATCCTCGGCTCCTCTTTCAAGAACAAGGGCGTGCCGCTGATGCTCGATGCGGTAATCGATTACCTGCCCGCCCCCTCGGAAATTCCTGCCATCCGCGGCACCGACCCGGACGATGAAGAAAAGCACCTGGAACGGCACGCCGACGACAAAGAGCCGTTCTCGGCACTGGCTTTCAAGATCGCCACCGACCCGTTCGTCGGCACCCTCACCTTCGCCCGCGTTTATTCCGGCGTGCTCAGTTCAGGCAATGCGGTACTCAACTCGGTCAAAGGCAAGAAGGAACGCATCGGCCGCATGGTGCAGATGCACGCCAACCAGCGCGCAGAAATCAAGGACGTGTGTGCCGGCGATATCGCCGCGCTGATCGGCATGAAAGACGTGACCACCGGTGACACCCTGTGCGACATGGACAAGCCGATCATTCTCGAACGCATGGACTTCCCCGACCCGGTGATTTCCGTCGCAGTAGAGCCGAAAACCAAGGCCGACCAGGAAAAAATGGGGATCGCGCTGGGCAAGCTGGCCCAGGAAGACCCCTCATTCCGCGTGCGTACCGATGAAGAGACTGGCCAGACCATCATCTCGGGCATGGGCGAGCTGCACCTGGATATCATCGTCGACCGCATGCGCCGCGAGTTCAACGTCGAGGCCAACATCGGCAAGCCGCAGGTGGCCTACCGGGAAAAAATCCGCAATACCTGCGAGATCGAGGGGCGTTTCGTGCGCCAGTCCGGTGGCCGTGGCCAATACGGCCATTGCTGGATCCGTTTCGCCCCCGGTGATGAAGGCAAAGAAGGCCTGGAGTTCATCAACGAGATCGTCGGCGGCGTGGTACCCCGCGAGTACATCCCGGCAATCCAGAAGGGTATCGAAGAGCAAATGAAGAACGGCGTGCTTGCCGGCTACCCCCTGATCAACCTCAAGGCCGCCGTGTTCGACGGCTCGTACCACGATGTCGACTCCAACGAGATGGCCTACAAGATCGCCGCGTCAATGGCCACCAAGCAGTTGTCGCAGAAAGGCGGCGCAGTGTTGCTGGAGCCGGTGATGAAGGTAGAGGTGGTGACGCCGGAGGAGTACCAGGGTGACATCCTCGGCGACTTGAGCCGACGTCGCGGCATGATCCAGGACGGTGATGAAACACCGGCTGGCAAGGTGATACGTGCCGAAGTGCCGTTGGGTGAAATGTTCGGCTACGCCACCTCGATGCGCTCGATGACCCAGGGCCGGGCCAGCTTCTCGATGGAGTTCACCCGCTATGCCGAGGCCCCGGCGAGCATTGCCGATGGCATCGTCAAGAAGAGCCGCGGAGAGTAAGCGGTTCTCCTGTGCCGGCCTCTTCGCGGGTAAACCCGCGCCTACAGGGGTATGCGATCCCCCGTAGGCGCGGGTTTACCCGCGAAGAAACCGACACAGACACCAACAGTTTTCAGTGCTGCTCGCCCGCCCGCTTCAACAGCTTCTTGCACCGCTCGGACAAATGCACCACGCGCAAATGCTTGCCCGCCTTGGCATAGCGCTCGCGCAGGGTTTTCAGCGCCGCAACCGCCGAATAGTCGACAAAGCTCAAATGCTGGCAATCCAGCGTGACCTGGGCCGGGTCCCCGGCCGTGTCGAACTGGTTGAGGAACGAGGTGGTCGAGGCAAAGAACAGCGTGCCATGCAGTTGATAACGCTTGCCGCCCTCCGCGTCCTCATGGGTGTCGGCATACAGCTCCCGCGCATGCTGCCAGGCAAAGTTGAGCGCCGCGATGATGATACCGAACAGCACTGCCATGGCCAGGTCGGTCAGCACCGTGACCACAGTCACCGCCACGATCGCCAGCACATCATTCACCGGCACCTTGTGCAACACCCGCAACGACGCCCAGGCAAAGGTCTGCTGGGCCACCACGAACATCACCCCAACCAGCGCCGCCAGGGGAATGCGCTCGATCAGCGGCGACAGGAACAGCACGAACAGCAGAATCATTACCCCGGCCACTACCCCCGACAACCGGCCCCGGCCATTGGAGCTGAGGTTGATCACCGTCTGCCCGATCATCGCGCAGCCGCCCATGCCGCCGCACAGGCCCGACACCATGTTCGCAGCGCCCAATGCCACACACTCGCGGTCCGGGAAGCCACGGCTCTCGGTGATCTCATCGGTCAGGTTGAGGGTGAGCAGGGTTTCCAGCAGGCCGACCATGGCCATCAGCACCGCGTAGGGGGCGATGATCTTCAGGGTTTCCAGATTCCAGGGCACATCCGGCAGTGCCAGCCCCGGCAGGCCACCGGCGATATGCGCCATGTCGCCCAGGGTGCGGGTAGGCAGCCCGAGCACGTACACCAGCAGGCCAACACCGAGGATCGCCACCAAGGCCGGCGGCACCGCACGGGTCAGTTTCGGCAGCACATAAACCACCGCCATGGTCAGCGCGACCAGGCCGATCATCAGGTGCAGCGGCGTGCCACTGAGCCAGTGTTCGCCGTCCTTGAAATGCTCCAGCTGAGCCATGGCGATGACGATGGCCAGGCCGTTTACGAAGCCAAGCATGACCGGGTATGGCACCAGGCGCACCAGTTTGCCCAGGCGCAGCAGGCCGAACAGGATCATCACCACACCGCCCAGCAGCACCGTGGCCAGCAGGTACTGCACGCCGTGCTGCACCACCAAGGCGACAATCACCACCGCCATCGAGCCGGCAGCGCCTGAGATCATCCCCGGCCGCCCGCCGAACAGCGCCGTCAGGGTACAAATGATGAACGCGCCATACAGGCCCATCAGCGGGTTGAGATGGGCCACCAGGGCAAAGGCGATGCACTCGGGGACCAAGGCAAACGAGGTGGTAAGGCCGGCGAGCAGGTCGGCGCGTAGTCGGGCGGGCTTCATGGGCTTCCTGTGGTGCAGTCCTGACGGACGTTAGAAAAACGAGGGGCGCGATGTTACGGAATTTGTCTGACAGCGGCCACCGCTCAACGCACCCGTTCCAGGCTCTGCACGGCCAGGTCCAGCGCACGCTGCATGTCCAGGCGCGCCGAACGGCCCAGGTCCGGGTCGTTCAGGCGGCCACCACGCTCTGAGGGCAGGATCGGCGCCGTCAGGTCTTCGGCATCCATCGCTTCAAAATCCTGTTCGGCGCCCAGGGTCAAGGCACTGCGCCGCAACAGCATGCGCACCTGTTCCGGGGTAAGTGCCGGGTTGATCGACAGCATCGTCGCCACAGTGGCAGTCACCAAGGGTGTTGCGTACGACGTGCCGCAATGCGCAGCCTCGGCAGACACTGGGCGTATGCAGGCAGCAGCACTGACGTCCACGCGCATGTCGATATTGGAACTGTGACGCTTGCGCACGTGATCGTGGGCTTCAACTGCCGTAGCCTTGTCACTGCGCTGATGCCCGCCCACCACCAGCAATTGTTCGGTGATGAATGACGAAGGCAGGCGATATTCATCGGTCCCCGACCAGGACGCACCATTGCCCGCCGAATTCACCACGACCACATCAGGGTGCTCCTTGCGCAGCCAGAGGAAGAACTCCTCAAGTAACTCCTCGTAGCCACTCATTGCCAGCCCGGAGCGCACCAGCGAATCGACCTCATCACCCTTCACATTGCGTGCCCCGACCCGGTGAATGCCCCAGCTCCAGTTCAGCACCCGCACGCCATCTTCGACCAGGTTCACCGAGGCAGCGATGTTGGCGGTGATACCGGCATCCGAGTTGCGCTCTACCACCACCTCGAAGCCAGGGCTGTGCTTGCCCAGCCCTGGCAAAAAGCCCTCACCCTGCCCAGCGAGAATGCCTGCGACATGGCTGCCGTGGCTTGCCGGGCGATTACCGTCGCGGGCGTAGAGGCATGTCTGGCCTTGTTCGCAGCCCCCTCGATAATGGCTGAACCCCGGGGCGTCAAAGTCCACTTCGCGCTCGATTACCCCGACCCGCACGGGCTTCACCGGCAAGCGAGAAGCGGCAATCCGGCGCCGGTAGAAATACAGCGCGTCCATGAAGCGGTTGGCGGCCCATTCGTCCGCCTGGTCGATGGCCCGGGTGCTGCGCCCATTGCCCTCCTCCCCGCGCTCGGGGCCGGACTCTTCGACAATCACGGCATCCACGCTGACTTCACTGCCCATGCGCAGGACCATCGCATCGCGCTGCACCAGGTCATCTACCGGCAAGCGCAGCTGGTAGACATTCAGCGGCGGTATGGCACCGACAACCTGGGCGCCGTATGTGCCGGCGATGCGCCGGGCCTCGTCGAGGCCGTCGTATTTTTCTTCGATCAACAGGCTGACCAGATCGACATAGGTGGTCAGGCCATCCATGTTCTTCGCCACTTCATCGGGCCCTGCGGCGATCACATGACTGCGTTGGCGGGTCAGCCATACCGGGTTGCTGGTGCGGCCGCCATCGGCCAGCCAGAGCGGGGCGCTGCGCTGGGCTTCTCTCGCCAGCTTCAGCGTTAGCCGGTCACCTTGGCGCTCGATATCGGCTTCTGACAGCCGCGTACCGCCGAGCCATACCGTTGGCAGATTTGCCCGGAGCCCTTCGACACGCAGGCACCATCGCTGCTGGCTATCGCTGAACAAGTCGCCGCAACGCTGCAGCTGCTTGATGCGCAGCGTGTCCGCTGCAGCCTGTGCACCAAGACTGCAAAGCCATAACAGCAAGATCAAGACACCCTTCATGCAATCACCCCACGCGCTCCCTGTGAGTGCGACTTACGGGGCACCTCAAAGGTTCACCTGTGGCCGGCGACTGCCTGGTCGCGGGCGAGCCATTCGGCCATGGAAGTATCCTCCAACGCGTACTCGCCACGATTGGCCTTCCATACCAGCTCCTTGTCGCGCAGGGCATCGAGGGCCTTCTGTACGTTTGCCGTGTTGACGTTGGCTACCGCCTGGGCCTGCTCCAGCTTGCGGCTGACCTCAACCAGGGTTTGCTCGGTAAACGGGGAAAACGGCTGCCGGCCCAGCGTGCGCTCAGCCATGACCTCTAGCACGGCCTGCTGCAACGGCGTAAGTTCGTTCCAAGCGCTTTCGTAGTCGCTCCACACCCCGGCTTGATGGTTCAGCGCCCCATTGCGCAGCAGTTCACCCAGGTTGCCCGCCTCACCCAGGCCGACACTAACTTCGGCCAACAGTTTGTTGAGCATTTCCGGGCGCCGGCCGACCAATTCGAACGCGTATGCCAGGTCCTCTACCTTGAACTGGTTACTGTCGGCCAGGCGACGGTTCCACAAGGCGGTGATGAATTCGACATATTCACGCCCCAGCAACGGAAATGGCGTGATGCTTGCTCCAAAGAATGGCTGCTTGCTCTTGAGTACCAGGTTGGCCAGCTTGTCGCGACTAGAGCCCGTGAACACCAGGCGCAAGCCGTCCGGACGGTCGCCACGGTTAAGGTGGTCACGCGCGGCTTTCAGCGCGAACATCGCATTAAGGCCATCTTCGCTGTTAAGGGCGTGCTGAGCCTCGTCGATGATCAGTACTACCAACTGCCCTGACACTTGATGCAACACGGCAAGCGCCTGGGCCAAGGTAGTACCCGCAGGCAGTTGCGGGCGGGTGAAATCCCAGCTCAGGGTGCGCAGCAGGTTGATCTTGTCGATACCGGCCTTTTTCGCGGTCCTGGCCAGCGCGCCTTCGAATCTGGCCAGCGCAGTACCGATGGCGCCGCTGATGAGCTGCGCAGGGGCGGCGTCGCGATCCGACCACAGGTCGACGTAAACCGGTAGCCAGCCGCGCTGTACGCATTCCGGTATGAAGTCGTTGTTGAGGAAGGTGCTCTTGCCCGTACGCCGGGGCGCGGCCAGGAACATGCCCGAGCTGTAATCGACCAACGACTCGCCGGCCAGGTCTTGGGCCAGTGCGGTGGCCAACTGATGACGGCGTAGGAGCGGGCGAACGGGAGACATGCAATTAACCTCAATTATCTTGCCTACTATAATTTATAGCCTACAAGATAAACCAGGATAATACGACCGTCCGCAACAGTGCCGGCGTGATCCAGATCCGGCAAAAAGTCAGCAAATTTGCCATCATGTTGATTCCACCTGCGGAGATCATGGACATGCCGCTACGCCCCCTTTTCACCTCCCTGTTGCTGGTCGCCAGCCTCACCGCCCATGCCGCCACCGAGGTGGTGCCACTTCAGCATCGCAGCAGCGCCGAACTGCTGCCCGCCCTGCAGGCGTTCATCGGCAAGGACGGCACGGTCAGCGCCTTCGAGAACAAACTGATCGTCAACGCCAGCCCCGAGCGCATCGACGACCTGCGCGCCCTGCTGCAACAGCTGGATACCGCGCCCAAGCGCCTGCTGATCAGCGTCGACAACAACGACAGCAACTTCCAGGACAACCGCGGCAACGCACGCGTCATTCACTACGGCACCAGCAACCGCGACGGCGGCATGCAGCAGGTACAAGCCAGCGAAGGGCAACCGGCACTGATCCAGGTGGGCCAGAGCATCCCCATTACCAGCACCAGCACAGACGGCTATGGGCGCATTCAGAGCAACACCGAATACCGCAACGTGACCCAAGGCTTCTACGTGACCCCCAGCCTGAGCGGCGAAACGGTTCGTCTGCAAATAAGCAGCAATAATGACCGTATCAGCCATGAACGTGCAGATGTAGTGAAAGTACAAAGTACCGACACGACAGTCACGGGCAAGCTCGGCGAGTGGATCACCCTGGCGGGGTTCAACCAGCAGAGCCAAGCCGATCGCAGCGCATCAAGCCATACGTACAGCACCCAACGGGGTGAAAACATGACATTGCGGGTCAAAGTCGACCTTGTTGACTGATACCAGGCAATTCAAGGCTTCGACCAAAGGCCTTGAAACTGACTGCCAAGTCGCATTAGACCAAAGATGTAGTAAGTACAAAAAAGCACTACAAAACATTTGACAGGGTCTTTTTCCCAAGGGCATGATGGCCTCGCTCCCGCTAATCAGGGGCCCTGGCAAGGGCCTTCGAGGCGTGCTCCTCCCACCCCTGGAGGCGCCTCGTGTCTATACGGCCCACAAGGCGGTTCGACGGGATTGCGACTGCAACGAAGAAGTTGTCCCGAGGGACGGAAGCGCATCACCGCAGTACTGGCAATCGCGTCGCACCGCAGCAAGGCAACCACGAGCCGACCTGCCGGAGCACACCTTCGCCTGGCCTGCCCACCTTCCCCTTCGAGCCTTCGCGTTCGCCGCCGCATTCCTGCGAACAGGACAGCCGCCAGGCACCTGATCTGCTCCGAGCATCAGCACAATTAACCCAAGATCGATGCGACGAGGTTTATTTCCATGGCACTGACACGCGAACAGCAAATTGCAGCCCTCGAGAAAGACTGGGCCGAAAACCCGCGCTGGAAAGGCGTGACCCGTACCTACACCGCCGCTGATGTCGTTCGCCTGCGTGGCTCTGTGCAACCTGAGCACACCTTTGCGCGTCAGGGCGCAGAAAAACTGTGGAAGCTGGTCACCGAAGGTGCCCACCCGTCCTTCCGCCCCGAAAAAGATTTCGTCAACTGCATGGGCGCCCTGACTGGCGGCCAGGCTGTACAGCAGGTCAAGGCCGGCATCCAGGCCATCTACCTGTCCGGCTGGCAGGTTGCCGCCGACAACAACTCGGCCGAGTCGATGTACCCTGACCAGTCGCTGTACCCGGTCGACTCGGTACCGACCGTGGTCAAACGCATCAACAACGCGTTCCGCCGCGCCGACCAGATCCAGTGGAAAGCCGGCAAGAACCCGGGCGACGAAGGCTACATCGACTACTTCGCGCCCATCGTGGCCGACGCCGAAGCCGGTTTCGGTGGCGTACTGAACGCCTACGAGCTGATGAAGAACATGATCGAAGCAGGCGCCGCCGGCGTGCACTTCGAAGACCAGCTGGCCTCGGTTAAAAAATGCGGCCACATGGGCGGCAAGGTGCTGGTGCCGACTCAGGAAGCCGTACAGAAGCTGGTGGCCGCTCGCCTGGCCGCTGACGTGTCGGGTGTACCGACCATCATTCTGGCCCGCACCGACGCCAACGCCGCCGACCTGCTGACCAGCGACTGCGACCCGTACGACCAGCCGTTCGTGGTTGGCGAGCGCACCCGCGAAGGCTTCTACAAGGTCCGTGCCGGCCTCGATCAGGCCATTGCCCGCGGCCTGGCCTATGCCCCGTACGCCGACCTGATCTGGTGTGAAACCGCCAAGCCGGACCTGGACGAAGCCCGTCGCTTCGCCGAGGCGATCAAGAAGGAGTACCCGGACCAGATCCTGTCGTACAACTGCTCGCCTTCCTTCAACTGGAAGAAAAACCTGGACGACGCCACCATCGCCAAGTTCCAGCGCGAACTGTCGGCCATGGGTTACAAGCATCAGTTCATCACCCTGGCCGGCATCCACAACATGTGGCACGGCATGTTCAACCTGGCGCACGACTACGCCCGCAACGACATGACCGCCTACGTGAAGCTGCAGGAGCAGGAATTCGCTGACGCCAGCAAGGGCTACACCTTCGTGGCGCACCAGCAGGAAGTGGGCACTGGCTACTTCGACGACATGACCACCGTGATCCAGGGTGGCGCTTCGTCGGTGACTGCACTGACCGGTTCGACCGAGGAAGAGCAGTTCCACTGATAGTGGGTTGCGGTTGAACAAAGGCCCGGGGCTTGTGAAAGCTCCGGGCCTTTGTTTTTACCCGAGAAAGGGCCGGGCCTGCTGGCCAATTTTTACCAGCCGTTCACCGTTGCCGCCGCTACCGTATTCGCGGGTAAACCCGCTCCTACACTAATCGGAAGGAGACACACATCGGCGATTGGGCGCAGGCCGCTGCAGGAACGGGTTTACCCGCAAAAGGGCCGGCACAGGCCGCAGCAAAACCCCGGATCAGGGCTATGCTTGTGGCAGCCCAGCAGCAAGGACCGTCCATGCCTCGTCCAAGCCACCTGATGATTCTCGCCCTGACCGCCGCTGCCCTCTATCTATATGCACTGGCCAGCGACAACACCCTGCTCGCCCTCATGACCAAACCCATCCCGGTGCTGGCCTTGATTGCCTGGCTGCGCAGCACCCCGGTTTCGCCTTATCGCACATGGATCTCGATCGGCCTGGCCTTCTCGGTACTCGGCGACATCCTGCTGGCCATCCCCGCCGACCTGTTCGTGTTCGGCTTGGCTGCTTTCCTTTGTGCCCACCTTGCTTACCTGCGCGGCTATTGCGGCATTACCCTGCGCCCCGCCCTGCCCGCACTGATCTTCAGCGCAATCACAGGCATCGCGCTGCTCGGTGTACTGGCCAGCCACGGCCTCGGCCCGTTGCTGATCCCGGTAGCGCTCTACGCCCTGGCCATCAGCGCCATGCTCTGGCGCGCACTGGCCTGCGGGGGAGTGGCAGCACTGGGTGCCGGCCTGTTCGTGTTCTCCGACAGCCTGATCGGCATCGACCGCTTCGTCAGCCCGTTCGCCGCCGCACCGTACCTGATCATCCTCGCCTACTGGCTCGGCCAATGGGCCATCGCTTCATCAGTCAGTCATCGCTCAACCGATAAAGTATTGACCCAGAGCGGTGCACGCAGGACCGAGAGCTGCTAGAACAAGGGTTTTTTGCAATTGCAAGTAGCGGGAATCGCCAGATGAACTTTACAAGGCACAGAAGAGCCAAATTCAACGGCAGCAGCTCAAATGATATTAATTATCATTACAGGAGTTGCAATTCGTTACCTGCAGCAAGAAACATAATTAACAAAACCGCGCGTAATGCCCGAATTTCAAGGCTCTCAGCCAGTTACGAACGGTTTTTGTACTTAATCCTACGAATAAATTTGCGACAGAAATTTTACTTGCACCAGGTTTACCCATAAAATCAGCGCGATTGATCCGGCTGCGACATTTGGTCACTGCATGTGCGACGCCAAGTCGCCGCTCTACACTTATTTCAGACTGCAGAGCTGGGTCTCTGTATAAGGATTTCTAGCATGTCCGATTCGGCAGGACTCATCGCCCACAACTGGGGCTTTGCCATCTTCCTCCTGGGTGTCGTCGGCCTGTGTGCCTTCATGCTCGGCCTGTCCAGCCTGCTCGGTAGCAAGGCTTGGGGCCGCGCCAAGAACGAACCCTTCGAATCCGGCATGCTGCCCGTCGGCAGCGCTCGCCTGCGCCTGTCCGCCAAATTCTATCTGGTCGCGATGCTGTTCGTGATCTTCGATATCGAAGCCCTCTTTCTCTTTGCATGGTCTGTGTCCGTCCGCGAAAGCGGCTGGACCGGATTCGTCGAAGCACTCGTTTTCATAGCAATTCTGTTGGCAGGTCTTGTCTACCTATGGCGCGTCGGGGCACTTGATTGGGCTCCCGAAGGTCGCCGCAAGCGGCAAGCGAAGCTGAAACAATGAGGCTTTGGCATGCAATACAATCTCACCAGAATCGATCCGGATGCGCCCAACGAGCAGTACCCGGTCGGTGAACGGGAAACCGTCACCGATCAACTGCTAGAGGACCAGGTCCACAAGAACATCTTCATGGGCAAACTTGAAGATGTGCTACGTGGCGCGGTCAATTGGGGCCGCAAGAACTCCCTCTGGCCGTACAACTTCGGCCTGTCCTGCTGCTACGTGGAAATGACTACGGCCTTCACGGCACCCCACGACATCGCCCGCTTCGGCGCCGAAGTCATCCGGGCCTCGCCGCGTCAGGCCGACTTCATGGTCATTGCCGGTACCTGCTTCGTGAAGATGGCGCCGATCATCCAGCGCCTGTACGAGCAGATGCTCGAACCAAAATGGGTCATCTCCATGGGTTCGTGCGCCAACTCCGGTGGCATGTACGACATCTACTCGGTCGTTCAGGGGGTCGACAAGTTCCTCCCCGTGGACGTCTATGTGCCTGGCTGCCCGCCACGCCCTGAGGCTTTCCTGCAAGGCTTGATGCTGTTGCAGGAGTCGATCGGCCAAGAACGACGCCCGCTTTCCTGGGTTGTTGGTGATCAAGGTATTTACCGTGCCGAGATGCCAGCCCAGAAAGACCTGCGTCGTGAGCAGCGCATTGCAGTAACCAACCTGCGCAGCCCCGACGAAGTCTGATCCAGCGACCTGCCGCCCGCTCCCGAAGGAGCCGGCGGCCTGGCTTCATTCTTAACGTTGACCCAAAGCGACCGAGACCATGACAGCGGACAACGCTATTTTCATTCCGCCCTACAAGGCTGACGACCAGGATGTGGTCGTCGAACTGAACAACCGTTTTGGCGCCGAAGCATTCGTCGCCCAGGAGACCCGCACCGGCATGCCCGTGCTGTGGGTAAAACGCGCCCAGCTCAAAGAGGTGCTCAGCTTCCTGCGCGGCGTCGCCAAGCCTTACAGCATGCTGTACGACCTGCATGGCGTCGACGAGCGCCTGCGCACCCAGCGCCGTGGTCTGCCAGCCGCCGATTTCAGCGTGTTCTACCACCTGTTGTCGATCGAGCGTAACAGCGATGTGATGATCAAGGTGTCGCTCAGCGAAGGCGACCTGAACCTGCCGACCGTGACGGGCATCTGGCCAAACGCCAACTGGTACGAGCGCGAAGTCTGGGACATGTTCGGCATCGACTTTGCCGGCCACCCGCACCTCAGCCGCATCATGATGCCGCCGACCTGGGAAGGTCACCCGCTGCGCAAGGACTACCCTGCCCGTGCGACCGAGTTCGACCCCTACAGCCTGACCCTGGCCAAGCAGCAGCTTGAAGAGGAATCGGCACGCTTCAACCCGGAAGCCTGGGGCATGAAACGTCAGGGCGCCAACGAGGACTACATGTTCCTCAACCTCGGCCCCAACCACCCTTCGGCGCACGGTGCGTTCCGTATCGTCCTGCAGCTGGACGGTGAAGAAATCGTCGACTGCGTACCGGACATCGGCTACCACCACCGTGGCGCCGAAAAAATGGCCGAGCGCCAGTCCTGGCACAGCTTCATCCCCTATACCGACCGTATCGATTACCTCGGCGGGGTGATGAACAACCTGCCGTACGTGCTTGCGGTAGAGAAGCTGGCCGGCATCAAGGTGCCGCAGAAGGTCGACGTGATTCGCATCATGCTGGCCGAGTTCTTCCGCATCACCAGCCACCTGCTGTTCCTGGGTACCTACATCCAGGACGTCGGCGCCATGACCCCGGTGTTCTTCACCTTCACCGACCGCCAGCGCGCCTACACCGTGATCGAAGCGATCACCGGTTTCCGCCTGCACCCGGCCTGGTACCGCATCGGTGGCGTCGCCCACGACCTGCCACGTGGCTGGGACAAGCTGGTCAAGGACTTTGTCGAGTGGCTGCCCAAGCGCCTCGACGAATACACCAAGGCCGCCCTGCAAAACAGCATCCTCAAGGGCCGTACCATCGGCGTTGCCGCGTACAACACCAAGGAAGCGCTGGAATGGGGCACCACCGGTGCCGGCTTGCGTGCCACCGGTTGCAACTTCGACCTGCGTAAAGCCCGTCCTTACTCCGGCTACGAAAACTTCGAGTTCGAAGTACCGCTGGCCCACAACGGCGATGCCTACGATCGCTGCATGGTCCGTGTCGAGGAGATGCGTCAGAGTATCCGCATCATCGACCAGTGCCTGCGCAACATGCCGGAAGGCCCGTACAAGGCGGATCACCCGCTGACCACGCCGCCGCCGAAAGAGCGCACCCTGCAGCACATCGAAACCCTGATCACGCACTTCCTGCAAGTCTCGTGGGGCCCGGTCATGCCGGCCAACGAGTCGTTCCAGATGATCGAAGCGACCAAGGGCATCAACAGTTACTACCTGACGAGCGATGGCGGCACCATGAGCTACCGCACCCGGATCCGCACCCCGAGCTACCCGCACCTGCAGCAGATCCCTTCGGTGATCAAAGGCAGCATGGTTGCCGACCTCATTGCGTACCTGGGCAGTATCGACTTCGTTATGGCTGACGTGGACCGCTAAGCATGAACAGCACGCTTATCCAGACAGACCGTTTCGCCCTGAGCGAAACCGAGCGCTCGGCCATCGAGCACGAAATGCATCACTACGAGGACCCGCGCGCGGCGTCCATCGAAGCCCTGAAGATCGTCCAGAAGGAGCGTGGCTGGGTGCCGGACGGCGCCATTCACGCCATCGGCGAAGTGCTGGGCATTCCGGCCAGCGACGTCGAGGGTGTCGCCACCTTCTACAGCCAGATCTTCCGCCAACCGGTCGGCCGCCACATCATCCGCGTGTGCGACAGCATGGTCTGCTACATCGGCGGCCATGAGTCGGTCGTCAGCCAGATCCAGAGCGAGCTGGGCATCGGCCTCGGCCAGACCACCGCCGACGGCCGTTTCACCCTGCTGCCCGTGTGCTGCCTGGGCAACTGCGACAAGGCCCCGGCACTGATGATCGACGACGACACCTTCGGTGACGTGCAGCCGGCTGGCGTTTCCAAACTGCTGGAGGGTTACGTATGACCATTACTTCCTTCGGCCCGGCCAACCGCATCGCGCGCTCGGCCGAAACCCACCCGCTGACCTGGCGCCTGCGTGACGACGGCGAGCCGGTCTGGCTGGCCGAGTACGAATCGAAGAACGGCTACGCCGCAGCCCGCAAGGCGCTGGCGCAAATGTCCGCCGACGACATCGTGCAGAGCGTCAAGGACTCCGGCCTCAAAGGCCGTGGCGGCGCAGGCTTCCCCACTGGCGTGAAGTGGGGCCTGATGCCCAAAGACGAATCCATGAACATCCGCTACCTGCTGTGCAACGCGGACGAAATGGAGCCGAACACCTGGAAGGACCGCATGCTGATGGAGCAACAGCCCCATCTGCTGGTCGAGGGCATGCTGATCAGCGCCCGCGCCCTGAAGGCCTACCGCGGCTACATCTTCCTGCGTGGCGAGTACACCACCGCAGCGAAAAACCTCAACCGCGCCATCGATGAAGCCAAGGCCGCCGGCCTGCTGGGCAAGAACATCCTGGGCAGCGGTTTCGATTTCGAGCTGTTCGTGCACACCGGTGCCGGCCGCTACATCTGCGGTGAAGAAACCGCGCTGATCAACTCGCTGGAAGGCCGCCGCGCCAACCCGCGCTCCAAGCCGCCCTTCCCTGCCGCCGTTGGCGTGTGGGGCAAGCCGACGTGCGTGAACAACGTCGAGACCCTGTGCAACGTCCCGGCCATCGTCGCCAACGGCAACGACTGGTACAAGTCGCTGGCCCGCGAAGGCAGCGAAGACCATGGCACCAAGCTGATGGGCTTCTCCGGCAAGGTAAAGAACCCAGGCCTGTGGGAACTGCCATTTGGCGTTACCGCGCGCGAATTGTTCGAAGACTACGCCGGTGGCATGCGTGATGGCTTCAAGCTCAAGTGCTGGCAGCCAGGCGGCGCCGGTACCGGCTTCCTGCTGCCTGAGCACCTCGATGCGCAAATGTACGCCGGTGGCATCGCCAAGGTCGGCACCCGTATGGGTACTGGCCTGGCCATGGCGGTCGACGACAGCATCAACATGGTGTCGCTGCTGCGCAACATGGAAGAGTTCTTTGCCCGCGAATCGTGCGGCTGGTGCACCCCATGCCGTGACGGCCTGCCGTGGAGCGTGAAGATGCTGCGCGCGCTGGAAAACGGCCAAGGCCGCGCCGAGGACATCGAGACGCTGCTGGGGCTGGTCAACTTCCTCGGCCCGGGCCGTACCTTCTGTGCTCACGCACCGGGTGCCGTCGAGCCGCTGGGCAGTGCCATCAAATACTTCCGCTCGGAGTTCGAGGCCGGTGTGGCGCCAGAAAGCGCTGCCACCCTGCGCCCCGACCTGGCGAAGCCGATCGTGGTCGGCGCATAACAAGATGATTAGGCGGGTGGTCCGTGCCACTCGCCAGCTTACCGGCAGGCCCGAGCAATCGAGGCGTGTCGCAAGCTCACCGATTTCCATTAGCCACGCCCGCTCACGCGGGCCAACGAAGAACTTTGAACAATGGCCACTATCCACGTAGACGGCAAAGCGCTCGAAGTCAACGGTGCAGACAACCTGTTACAGGCATGTCTGTCGCTCGGCCTCGACATCCCTTATTTCTGCTGGCACCCGGCGCTTGGTAGCGTTGGCGCCTGCCGGCAATGCGCAGTCAAGCAGTACACCGACGAGAACGACACCCGTGGTCGTATCGTCATGTCCTGCATGACCCCTGCTTCCGACGGCACCTGGATTTCCATCGACGATGAAGAGTCGAAGGCGTTCCGCGCCAGCGTCGTCGAATGGCTGATGACCAACCACCCGCACGACTGCCCGGTGTGCGAGGAAGGCGGTCACTGCCACCTGCAGGACATGACGGTAATGACCGGCCACAACGAGCGCCGCTACCGTTTCACCAAGCGTACCCACCAGAACCAGGACCTCGGCCCGTTCATCGCCCATGAGATGAACCGCTGCATCGCCTGCTACCGCTGCGTGCGCTATTACAAGGACTACGCCGGTGGTACCGACCTGGGCGTCTACGGTGCCCACGACAACGTGTACTTCGGCCGCGTCGAAGACGGTGTGCTGGAAAGCGAGTTCTCCGGCAACCTGACCGAGGTCTGCCCGACCGGCGTATTCACCGACAAGACCCACTCCGAGCGCTACAACCGCAAGTGGGACATGCAGTTTGCCCCGAGCATCTGCCATGGCTGCTCCAGCGGCTGCAACATCAGCCCGGGCGAGCGCTACGGCGAACTGCGCCGTATCGAAAACCGCTTCAACGGTTCGGTCAACCAGTACTTCCTGTGCGACCGCGGCCGCTTCGGCTACGGCTACGTCAACCGCAAGGACCGCCCACGCCAGCCACAACTGGCCGACGGTACCAAGCTAGGCCTGGACGCCGCCCTGGACAAGGCCGCCGACCTGCTGCGCGGCCGTACCATCGTCGGTATCGGCTCGCCACGCGCCAGCCTCGAAAGCAACTACGGCCTGCGTGAGCTGGTCGGCGCCGAGTACTTCTACTCGGGCATGGAAGCGGGCGAACTGGCCCGCGTACGCCTGGCCCTGAACGTGCTGAACAACAGCCCGCTGCCCGTGCCGACCCTGCGCGACATCGAAGATCACGACGCCGTGTTCGTGCTCGGTGAAGACCTGACCCAGACCGCTGCCCGCGTTGCCCTGGCCGTGCGCCAGGCCACCAAAGGCAAGGCCGAGGCCATGGCCGAAGCAATGAAAGTGCAGCCTTGGCTCGACGCTGCCGTGAAGAACATCGGCCAGCACGCGCTGTACCCGCTGTTCATCGCGTCCCTGGCTGAAACCAAGCTGGACGACGTCGCCGAAGAGTGCGTACACGCCGCGCCGGCCGACCTGGCCCGCATCGGTTTCGCTGTGGCCCACGCCATCGACCCGAGCGCCCCTGCCGTCGCCGGCCTGGACGACGAAGCCAAGGCCCTGGCCCAGCGCATCGCCGACGCCCTGGTTGCCGCCAAGCGTCCACTGGTCGTTGCCGGTACGTCGCTGGCCGACCCAGCGCTGATCGAAGCCGCCGCTAACATCGCCAAGGCCCTGAAGCTGCGCGAGAAAAACGGCTCGCTGAGCCTGGTGGTGCCTGAGGCCAACAGCCTCGGCCTGGCCATGCTCGGTGGCGAGTCGGTCGATGCCGCGCTGGACGCAGTCATCAGCGGCAAAGCTGACGCCATCGTCGTGCTGGAAAACGACCTGTACGCCCGCGTACCGGCCGCCAAGGTCGATGCAGCCCTGGCTGCAGCCAAGGTGGTGATCGTTGCCGACCACTCCAAAACCGCCACCGTCGACCGCGCCCACCTGGTGCTGCCGGCCGCCTCGTTCGCCGAGGGTGACGGTACCCTGGTCAGCCAGGAAGGCCGTGCCCAGCGCTTCTTCCAGGTGTTCGACCCGCAGTACCTGGACAGCAGCATCCAGATCCACGAAGGCTGGCGCTGGATGCACGCCCTGCGTGCCACCCTGCTGAACAAGCCGGTCGACTGGACCCAGCTGGACCACGTCACCAGCGCCTGCGCCGAAGCCGCCCCGCAACTGGCCGGCATCGTCAACGCCGCGCCAAGCGCCGCGTTCCGCATCAAGGGCATGAAGCTGGCCCGTGAGCCGCTGCGCTACTCCGGCCGTACCGCCATGCGTGCCAACATCAGCGTGCACGAGCCGCGCACCCCGCAAGACAAGGACACCGCGTTCGCCTTCTCCATGGAAGGCTACTCGGGTTCGGCCGAACCGCGCCAGCAGGTGCCGTTCGCCTGGTCGCCGGGCTGGAACTCCCCACAAGCCTGGAACAAGTTTCAGGACGAGGTCGGTGGCCACCTGCGTGCCGGTGACCCAGGCGTACGCCTGATCGAATCGCAAGGCGACCGCCTGAACTGGTTCAACGCCATTCCGGGGGCCTTCAACCCGGCCCGTGGTACCTGGACTGCCGTACCGTTCTTCCACCTGTTCGGCAGCGAAGAAAGCTCCTCGCGCGCCGCCCCGGTTCAAGAACGCATCCCGGCTGCCTACGTGGCCCTGGCCAAGTCCGAAGCCGACCGCCTGGGCGTCAACGAGGGTGCCCTGCTGAGCCTCAACGTCGCCGGTGTGGCCCTGCGCCTGCCGCTGCGTATCAATGAAGAGCTGGGCGCTGGCCTGGTCGCGCTGCCGAAAGGCCTGGCTGGCATTCCGCCTGCCATCTTCGGTGCATCCGTCGAAGGTCTGCAGGAGGCAGCACAATGAGCTGGTTCACCCCCGAAGTGATCGATGTGATCCTCACCGTGCTGCGGGCCATCGTGGTCCTGCTGGCCGTGGTGGTCTGCGGTGCGCTGCTCAGCTTCGTCGAGCGCCGCCTGCTGGGCTGGTGGCAGGACCGCTACGGTCCGAACCGCGTCGGCCCGTTCGGCATGTTCCAGATCGCTGCCGACATGCTGAAGATGTTCTTCAAGGAAGACTGGAACCCACCCTTCGTCGACCGCGTGATCTTCACCCTGGCACCGGTAGTGGCCATGAGCGCCCTGCTGATCGCCTTCGTGGTCATCCCGATCACCCCGACCTGGGGCGTTGCCGACCTGAACATCGGCCTGCTGTTCTTCTTCGCCATGGCCGGCCTGTCGGTCTACGCGGTGCTGTTCGCCGGCTGGTCGTCGAACAACAAGTACGCCCTGCTGGGCAGCCTGCGTGCTTCGGCACAGACCGTGTCGTACGAGGTGTTCCTGGGCCTGGCGCTGATGGGCGTGGTGGTGCAGGTGGGCTCGTTCAACATGCGCGACATCGTTGAGTACCAGGCGCAGAACCTGTGGTTCATCATTCCGCAGTTCTTCGGCTTCTGTACCTTCTTCATCGCTGGCGTCGCCGTGACTCACCGTCACCCGTTCGACCAGCCGGAAGCAGAACAGGAACTGGCCGACGGCTACCACATCGAGTATGCCGGCATGAAGTGGGGCATGTTCTTCGTCGGTGAGTACATCGGCATCATCCTCATCTCGGCGCTGCTGGTAACCCTGTTCTTCGGTGGCTGGCACGGCCCGTTCGGCATCCTGCCGCAACTGTCGTTCCTGTGGTTCGCCCTGAAGACCGCGTTCTTCATCATGCTGTTCATCCTGCTGCGCGCCTCGATCCCGCGCCCACGCTATGACCAGGTGATGGACTTCAGCTGGAAGTTCTGCCTGCCGCTGACCCTGATCAATTTGCTGGTGACCGCTGCGATCGTGCTCTACAACACGCCAGCCGTCGCGGCCCAGTGAGGATTTGACCCATGTTCAAGTATATCGGCGACATCGTTAAGGGCACCGGCACCCAGCTGCGCAGCCTGGCAATGGTGTTCTCCCACGGGTTCCGCAAGCGCGACACCCTGCAGTACCCCGAAGAACCCGTGTACCTGCCGCCGCGCTACCGCGGCCGCATCGTCCTCACCCGCGACCCCGATGGCGAGGAGCGCTGCGTAGCGTGCAACCTCTGCGCGGTGGCCTGCCCGGTTGGCTGCATTTCGCTGCAGAAGGCCGAGACAGAGGACGGCCGCTGGTACCCGGAGTTCTTCCGCATCAACTTCTCGCGTTGCATTTTCTGCGGCCTGTGTGAAGAAGCGTGCCCGACCACCGCGATCCAGCTGACTCCGGATTTCGAAATGGCCGAGTTCAAGCGTCAGGACCTGGTGTACGAGAAAGAAGATCTGCTGATCTCCGGCCCCGGCAAGAACCCTGACTACAACTTCTACCGTGTTGCGGGTATGGCAATCGCTGGCAAGCCGAAGGGCTCTGCACAGAACGAAGCCGAGCCGATCAACGTGAAGAGCTTGCTCCCATAAGGACAGAAAGATGGAATTCGCTTTCTACTTCGCATCCGGGATCGCCGTGGTCTCCACCCTTCGGGTGGTAACTGGCACCAACCCCGTGCACGCCTTGCTTTACCTGATCATTTCGCTGATTTCCGTGGCCATGATCTTCTTCGCCCTGGGTGCGCCGTTTGCCGGCGCCCTGGAAGTGATCGCCTACGCCGGCGCCATCATGGTGCTGTTCGTGTTCGTGGTGATGATGCTCAACCTCGGGCCGGCTTCGGTCGCCCAGGAACGGGGCTGGCTCAAGCCCGGTATCTGGGCAGGGCCAGTGATCCTCGGCACCCTGCTGCTGGCGGAGCTGCTGTACGTCCTGTTCGTCGCCCCGAGCGGCGCCGGCATCAGCGGTACCACCGTGGGCCCGAAAGCCGTGGGCATCAGCCTGTTCGGCCCGTACCTGCTGGTGGTCGAACTGGCGTCGATGCTGCTGCTGGCTGCAGCCGTCACCGCCTTCCACCTGGGCCGCAACGAGGCGAAGGAGTAAATCATGGGTGCTATCCCTCTCGAGCATGGTCTGGCGGTCGCCGGCATCCTGTTCTGCTTAGGTCTGGTTGGCCTGATGGTCCGCCGCAACATCCTCTTCGTGCTCATGAGCCTGGAAGTCATGATGAACGCCTCTGCCCTGGCGTTCGTCGTCGCCGGTGCCCGTTGGGTCCAGCCCGACGGCCAGGTGATGTTCATTCTGGTGATCAGCCTGGCAGCCGCCGAGGCCAGCATTGGCCTGGCCATCCTGCTGCAGCTGTATCGCCGCTTCCACACTCTCGACATCGATGCTGCCAGTGAGATGCGCGGATGAACCTTCTCTTCCTGACTTTCGTCTTTCCCCTCATCGGCTTCCTGCTGCTGTCGTTCTCGCGCGGACGGTTCTCGGAGAACCTGTCCGCCCTGATCGGCGTCGGCTCGGTAGGCCTGTCGGCCGCCACGGCCGCTTACGTCATCTGGCAGTTCAACGTCGCACCGCCTGAGGGCGGCGCGTACAGCCAGCTGCTGTGGCAGTGGATGTCGGTGGACGGCTTCGCGCCGAACTTCACCCTGTACCTGGACGGCCTGTCGGTCACCATGCTCGGTGTGGTGACCGGTGTCGGCTTCCTGATCCACCTGTTCGCATCCTGGTACATGCGTGGCGAAGCCGGCTACTCGCGCTTCTTCTCGTACACCAACCTGTTCATCGCCAGCATGCTGTTCCTGATCCTTGGCGATAACCTGCTGTTCATCTACTTCGGCTGGGAAGGCGTGGGCCTGTGCTCGTACCTGTTGATCGGTTTCTACTACAGCAACCGCAACAACGGTAACGCGGCACTCAAGGCATTCATCGTCACCCGTATCGGCGACGTGTTCATGGCCATCGGCCTGTTCATCCTGTTTGCCCAGCTGGGCACCCTGAACGTGCAGGAACTGCTGGTGCTGGCACCGCAGAAGTTCCAGGCTGGCGACACCTGGATGGTGCTGGCCACGCTGATGCTGCTGGGTGGTGCGGTCGGTAAATCGGCACAGCTGCCACTGCAGACCTGGCTGGCCGACGCCATGGCGGGCCCGACTCCGGTTTCGGCACTGATCCACGCCGCAACCATGGTGACCGCGGGCGTGTACCTGATCGCCCGTACCAACGGCCTGTTCCTGCTGGCGCCGGACATCCTGCACCTTGTAGGTGTGGTCGGTGGCGTGACCCTGGTACTGGCAGGCTTCGCTGCGCTGGTACAGACCGATATCAAGCGTATCCTCGCCTACTCGACCATGAGCCAGATCGGCTACATGTTCCTGGCCCTGGGCGTGGGTGCCTGGGACGCGGCGATCTTCCACCTGCTGACCTACGCCTTCTTCAAGGCCCTGCTGTTCCTTGCCTCCGGTGCGGTGATCGTTGCCTGCCACCACGAGCAGAACATCTTCAAGATGGGCGGCCTGTGGAAGAAGCTGCCGCTGGCCTACGCCAGCTTCGTGGTCGGTGGTGCGGCACTGGCGGCCCTGCCGATCGTTACCGTAGGCTTCTACTCCAAAGACGAGATCCTCTGGGAAGCCTTCGCCAGCGGCAACACCGGCCTGCTGTATGCCGGCCTGGTAGGCGCGTTCATGACCTCGCTGTACACCTTCCGCCTGATCTTCATCGCCTTCCATGGCGAAGCCAAGACCGAAGCCCACGCGGGCCACGGCATCAGCCACTGGCTGCCGCTGGGCGTGCTGATCGTGCTGTCGACCTTCGTCGGCGCCTGGATCACCCCGCCGCTGGCCGGTGTGCTGCCAGAAAGCGCCGGCCATGCCGGTGGCGAAGCCAAGCACGCGCTGGAGATCACCTCGGGTGCCATCGCCATCGCCGGTATCCTGCTGGCCGCCCTGCTGTTCCTGGGCAAGCGCCGCTTCGTCAGCGCCGTCGCCAACAGTGGCATCGGTCGCGTCCTGTCGGCCTGGTGGTTCGCTGCCTGGGGCTTCGACTGGATCTACGACAAGCTTTTCGTCAAACCGTACCTGCTGATCAGCCACATCCTGCGCAAGGACCCGGTTGACCGCACCATCGGCCTGATTCCTCGGATGGCGCGTGGTGGCCACGTGGCCATGAGCAAGACCGAGACTGGCCAACTGCGCTGGTACACCGCCTCTATCGCCGTGGGTGCCGTGCTGGTGCTCGGTGCCGTGGTAGTGGCTGCGGTATGACTATGAATCTTGCGACTTTGCCAAAGGAAACCAACCCGTCATGATTTTGCCTTGGCTGATCCTGATCCCCTTCATCGGCGGCTTCCTGTGCTGGCTGGGTGAGCGCTTCGGCGCCACCCTGCCGCGCTGGATCGCGCTGCTTACCATGTCCCTGCTGCTTGGCATCGGCCTGTGGCTGTGGGGTACCGGCGACTACACCCTTGCTCCCGCCCCGGGCGCCGAACCGGCCTGGGCCCTGGAATACAAAGTCCAGTGGATCCAGCGCTTCGGCATCAGCATCCATCTGGCCCTTGATGGCCTGTCGCTGCTGATGATCCTGCTCACCGGCCTGCTCGGTGTGCTGTCGGTACTGTGTTCCTGGAAAGAGATCCAGCGCCACGTCGGCTTCTTCCACCTCAACCTGATGTGGATCCTCGGCGGCGTGGTCGGTGTGTTCCTGGCCCTGGACCTGTTCCTGTTCTTCTTCTTCTGGGAAATGATGCTGGTGCCGATGTATTTCCTCATCGCGCTCTGGGGTCACAGCTCGGCAGATGGCAAGAAGACCCGGATCTACGCGGCGACCAAGTTCTTCATCTTCACCCAGGCCAGCGGCCTGATCATGCTGGTGGCGATCCTGGGCCTGGTGCTGGTCAACTACAACACCACTGGCGTGCTCACCTTCAACTACAGCGACCTGCTCAAGGCCGAGTTGCCAGCCGGTGTCGAGTACGTGCTGATGCTGGGCTTCTTCATCGCCTTCGCGGTGAAGCTGCCGGTAGTGCCGTTCCACTCCTGGCTGCCTGACGCTCACGCCCAGGCACCGACCGCAGGCTCGGTGGACCTGGCGGGTATCTTGCTGAAGACCGCGGCCTACGGCCTGCTGCGCTTCGCCCTGCCGCTGTTCCCGAACGCCTCGGCCGAGTTCGCGCCGATCGCCATGACCCTGGGCCTGATCGGTATCTTCTACGGTGCCTTCCTGGCCTTCGCACAAACCGACATCAAGCGCCTGATCGCCTTCTCCAGCGTCTCGCACATGGGCTTCGTGCTGATCGGCATCTACTCCGGCAGCCAGCAGGCCCTGCAAGGTGCGGTGATCCAGATGCTGGCCCACGGCCTGTCGGCTGCGGCGCTGTTCATCCTGTCCGGCCAGCTGTACGAGCGCCTGCACACCCGTGACATGCGCCAGATGGGTGGCCTGTGGCACCGCATCGCTTACCTGCCGGCCATCAGCCTGTTCTTCGCAGCGGCATCGCTGGGCCTGCCAGGCACCGGCAACTTCGTCGGCGAGTTCCTGATCCTGATCGGCAGCTTCGTGCATGTACCGTGGATCACCGTGATTGCCACCACCGGCCTGGTGTTCGGTTCGGTGTACTCGCTGATCATGATCCACCGCGCCTACTTCGGCCCGGCCAAGACCGACACCGTGCTGGCCGGCATGGACGGTCGCGAACTGATCATGGTTCTGGGTCTGGCGGTATTGCTGATCCTGCTGGGCGTGTATCCGCAGCCGTTCCTCGACACCTCTGCCGCCACCATGAGTGGTGTGCAGCAGTGGCTCGGATCCGCTTTCACTCAACTCGCTTCGGCCCGGTAAGAGCGCTATGGAATTCACCACTCAACACTTCATCGCATTGGCGCCGATGCTGATCACCACCATCACCACGGTGGTGGTGATGCTGGCGATCGCCTGGAAGCGCAACCACTCGCAAACCTTCCTGCTGTCCACCGTGGGCCTGAACCTGGCCCTGCTGTCGCTCCTGCCGGCACTGAAGGTCGCGCCGCTGGCGGTCACCTCGCTGATCACCATCGACAAATTCGCCTGCCTGTACATGGCGATCATCCTCGTGGCGACGCTGGCCTGCGTCACCCTCGCCCACGCCTACCTCGGCGAGGGCTCCAAGGGTTTCCCGGGCAACCGTGAAGAACTGTACCTGCTGCTGCTGATGTCGGCCCTCGGTGGCCTGGTGCTGGTCAGCGCCAACCACCTGGCCGGCCTGTTCATCGGCCTGGAGCTGCTGTCGGTACCCGTCTACGGCCTGGTGGCGTATGCCTTCTTCAACAAGCGATCGCTGGAAGCCGGCATCAAGTACATGGTGCTGTCGGCCGCAGGCTCGGCTTTCCTGCTGTTCGGCATGGCCCTGCTGTACGCCGACGCCGGCAGCCTGAGCTTCGACCAGATCGGCAAAGCCCTGGCTACCACCAGCATGCCAAGCCTGGTGGCCCAGCTGGGCCTGGGCATGATGCTGGTCGGCCTGGCCTTCAAGCTGTCGCTGGTACCGTTCCATCTGTGGACCCCGGACGTGTACGAAGGCGCTCCGGCGCCGGTCGCCGCGTTCCTGGCAACCGCCAGCAAGGTGGCAGTATTCGCCGTTGTCGTGCGCCTGTTCATGCTCTCCCCTGCTGCCAGCAGCGGCGTGCTCAGCACCGTACTGGCGGTGATTGCCGTAGCCTCGATCCTGATTGGTAACCTGCTGGCGCTGACCCAGAGCAACCTCAAGCGTCTGCTGGGTTACTCGTCCATCGCCCACTTCGGTTACCTGGTCATCGCATTGGTCGCCAGCAAGGGCCTGGCCCTGGAAGCCATGGGCGTTTACCTGGTCACCTACGTGATCACCAGCCTGGGCGCCTTCGGCGTCATCACCCTGATGTCCTCGCCATACGGCGGCCGTGACGCCGATGCACTGTACGAGTACCGCGGCCTGTTCTGGCGCCGCCCGTACCTGACAGCGGTACTGACCGTGATGATGCTGTCGCTGGCGGGTATCCCGCTGACCGCCGGCTTCATCGGCAAGTTCTACATCATCGCTACCGGCGTCGAATCGCACCTGTGGTGGTTGGTCGGTGCGCTGGTGATCGGTAGCGCCATCGGCGTGTACTATTACCTGCGCGTCATGGTTACCCTGTACCTGGTCGAGCCGAACCTGCGTCGTCACGACGCCCCGCTGAAGTGGGAACAGCGCACCGGCGGTGTCATGCTGCTGGCTATCGCCATTCTCGCTTTCGTACTGGGTGTGTACCCGCAGCCCCTGCTGGAAATGGTTCAGCAAGCGGGCCTGCAACTGATCGGTTGATCACCCCGGCAGCCCCGGTAACAGAAAACACCCCGCCTAGGCGGGGTGTTTTTTTATCTGCACGTTTTGCTACCTGCGCCCAATGGTTCCTCACTCACTCGGGCAGCCCTGGCCTGCGCCCGGCAAGGCGGCCTTGCGCAAATCACCATTGGCCGAAGGCAGGTACACTTCCGGATTGGGCATGCCGCTGGGGGAGAGTTCATGGGTCATTTCGAATTCGGCGCGCACTGACCAGCCACACGCCTCGGTGGTGCATTGCAAATAAGCGATTCGCAGGAAAATATGGCGCCCTTCGCTAGTACGTATGCGCATCCGGCTGTGGCAATGCGGGCAAACCAGCTTGTAAGTACTCACGGCAAGTACCTGCTAGCATTGCCCAGGCTAGCCTGTGTATCAGTATTGGCTGCAACTGTGGGTGTATTCTTCAATTTGATGGTTCTCATTGCAGAAGTGCTCCTTAAAACGCAGGGCTGTATTCATAACGAGTAGTTTAAGCCCATGGAATATCATTAAACCAGTCATGGATATTTGTTATGAGTACTCACATACTTGCTGAGGTGCTCACCCGCCTTAAGCTTCTCACTGGCGCAAACACAGATGCCGAGCTGTCACGTGCACTGTCGGTCAGCCCGCAAACGCTGAGCAGCTGGAAGGTTCGCGAAAGCATCCCTTACTCACTTTGCATAGACATCGCCAAAAAGCATGCATGCTCACTGGACTGGCTATTGCTGGGCCATGCCGAGCACAACGCCGCCCCAAGTGATGCGGGTTGGGAGTGCGACATGCTCGAACGGCTGCGCACGCTCTCGCACAGCGATCGCCAGGCCATCCTGCTGTTCATCAAGGACAAGCAGCGCATCCAGCAGTTGGAACAGCAACTGAGCGAGCTCGGTGGCGCAACCAATGGCTAACCCCGACGGCGCCAGCGCTGGATGAGTTCGCGTGGGTCGAGTGTATCCAGCCATACCATGACCTTGAGGCTGATGGGGATCACCACCACAGCGGCCACGAATGCCGCCATGCCCCGGGTCAGCAAAGGCACCAATGACGAAACCAGTGGCTCGAACAAATGGCCCACGCCCACGGTCACGAATACCAGCAGGAGTTTCTTGGCCAGTGTCAGGCGCCTGGTCTCATTGGTGATCAATCGATCGCGTGCCGCGCTCACCAGCAATGCTCCCAGCAGCGCGGCGAACAGCACATCGCCATCCACGCCCAGGAACGTCACCAATGCCGGGGCCAGGTGGTCGAAAACAGATCGCTCAGGCATGCAATTGCCCTCCGTGCGGAACAGGCAGGCAGGCGGTTGACCCCAGGCGATACATGACCGCCGCTTCGACAAAACGGATGTAGCACACCCGCAAGGCACGCCCATGATCATGCCCGGCCACATCCTCGAGGCGCTTGTAGCCCCGCTCTCGCAGCACTGACCGCCAGCGGGCGAATTCGCGTGCTGCCTCGATAGCAGCGCAGCGCGCGGCCACTTCCAAAGCAGCATCACTGACAGCCCGCGGCAGTTGCAGATGCTCACGCAAACTGCCCAAATCCACCCGCGGCCAGAACGGGTCATGGCAATCGACAAAGCGCGGTAGCCGAGGATCGTTGCTCATGCTCTACCCCCCCTTACTGCTCGGCCAGCATGCCGTAGCGAATGGCCTTGATCACAGCTGCCACCCGGGTAGGCACTTCAAATTTGCGCAGGATGTTGGACACGTGAAAGTTCACCGTCGACTCCTTGCATTCAAGGATCTGGCCGATCTCCCACGAGCTCTTGCCATAAGCACACCACAACAGCACTTGCTGTTCACGTGGCGTCAGGCGAACCGGGGCGTCCGCCAAGGGTTGCTGCGAGTGTCGAGCGTTGTCAGTCATGTTTGAACTCCACGGGTGATTGAGCGAGGCATTACTGCCTACCTGCAGTCACCTTACGAAGCACAGGCTACCCACCTCCACCGCCGTGGTTTGTAAAGAACTTTCGTACAAGACCGTATGACGAAGGTTACGCACGATTTGCTGACTTTCTGCGTGCTCCAAGCCGCATTTCGCTCGTCTCAACGCCGTTGTCCATTCGCCTTTCGCCTGGAGTCGTACAATGCGTTCCGATTTACCCCTCTCGTCCTGCCTCGGTCTGCTGGCGGCCTTGGCTGCTACTCAGCCCGCTCTGGGGGCATCCTCGGTCGAATTGGGCCGAGTGCTGATCACCGATGAGGAGCAGAACGAGCTGACGGCAGCCAGCGAGCGCCTGCGTGAAATACCGGGGGCCAGCAACCTGGTGGACATGCAGCGCGTGGGGCAAGGCCGGGTGGCCAGCAACCAGGACGTGCTGGCCTACCAGCCTGGGGTGTTCGCCCAATCGGCAGGCAACGACGGCATCAAGCTGTCGATACGCGGCTCGGGCCTCAACCGTGCGCCGGGGGCGCACGGTTCCGGCGTATACACGATGTTCGACGGCCTGCCGCTGACCGGCCCGGGCGGCACGCCTTACGAATTGTTCGAACCGCTGTGGCTGAGCCGTGCCGAAGTGCTGCGTGGCGCCAATGGCTTTGACCAAGGCTCCCTGGCCTTGGGCGGTGCCATCAACTACGTCACCCACACCGGCTACGACGCGCCTGCACTGCAAGTACGCTACGAGGTCGGTAGTCGCGGCTACCAGCATCGGCACATCAGTTCGGGCCAGGTGCTGGGCAATCTCGACTATTACGTGGCCCTGACCGACTCGGAATATGACGGCTACCAGGCGCACAGCAGCGGCAGCGCCAAGGGCATTGCCGCCAATGTCGGTTACCGCTTCAACCCCGACCTGGAAACCCGCTTCTACCTGCGCTACCGGGAAACTGAAAACGAACTGCCTGGGCGCCTGACCAAAGACCAGATCAAGCACCACCCACGCGCGGCCAACCCCAACTATCTGGCACGCGACGACAGCCGCCCGCAACCAGGCAGCACCTGGGTGGGCAACAAGACCACCTTCTACCTCGACGACGAGGCGCGCCTGGAAGCCGGCCTGGTCTATCACGACTACCCGATGGACCTGCGCGAAGGCCCCATGCGCCTGAAGGTCGCCTATACCGATGTCAGCGGTACGCTTAACTATTTCCGCCGCGACACACTGTTCGGGCGCGAGAGCAAGACCACCGTCGGTTGGCGTACCACCAAGCACCTGCCTAACAGCGGCGCTTCGCAATTTACCCGCAATGGCGATGTGTTCGGCGAGCGCACCCGTGACTTCACCTACCAGGGCTCGGACACCGTGCTGCATGTTGGCAACGATCTGGAACTGGTCCCCAACCTGTGGCTGAGCACCGGCCTGGCCATGGTCTACACGCGCCGCGAAAGTGACGTGACCTACCCCGCTGAAGGCGGCAAGGTGAGCATGCATGACTGGGACTATGCACCCCGCCTGGGCCTACGCTACGACATTCGCCCGGACTTGCAGGTGTACGGCAACCTGAGCCGCTCGGTAGAGCCGCCACACCCGTGGTCGCTGATCTGGAGCGCGCCCAGCACAGGCGGCAAGCAGATCCAGCCGATCGAGATGCAGAACCAGACAGCCACCACCCTGGAACTGGGCGCCCGTGGCGACTCGGCGCTCGGCCGCTGGGACCTGGCCTGGTACTACTCGCAAGTGCGCCACGAACTGCTGGCCGTTGAGGTAGTGCCGAATTTCACCTCGGAATTCAACGCCAGCGCTACCGTGCACCAAGGCGTGGAAGCCGGCCTCGACAGCACCCTGTGGGAACGCGCGGGCACTGGCAAGCTGAGCTTGCGCCAGGCCTACACCTTCAGCGACTTCCACTACCGTGATGACGACACGTTTGGCGACAACCGTCTGCCCGGCATCCCCATGCACTACTACCAGGCCGAGCTGCGCTATGACTGGCCGAGCGGCTTCTATGCCGGGGTCAACACACAAATGGCTTCGAAGGTGCAGGTGGACTACGCCAATAGCTACCACGCCGATGAATATGCCTTGCTCGGCGCACGCGTTGGCTGGGACTCACCGAAACAGGACTGGCAGACCTGGCTGGACCTGCGCAACCTGACCAACCAGCGCTATGCAGCGACCGTGACGCCGGCCTACAACGACGCCGGCCAGGACAATGCCCGTTCGACACCGGGCGAAGGGTTTGGCGTATACGCGGGGGTTTCCTACAGCTTCCGCTGACGGGTAGGCGCGGGTTTACCTGCGAATGCGTCGGCAAATTCAATGACGCATTCGCGGGTAAACCCGCGCCTACACAGGGGCGTTGCACAGCAGGATTAGGGGCTCAGACCGCCCTGTTCAACTTCACCCATGAAGCAAACCTGTCGACAAACGCCTGCAAGAACGGTCGCGTCTTGTCGTTGAGCTTGCCCGAATCCTCGAACAAGCTCGCCGCACCGCCAAGGTAAGCCTCGGGCATCTGCATGCAGGGCATGTCGAGAAACACCAGCGACTGGCGCACCGCATGGTTGGCGCCAAAGCCACCAATCGCCCCCGGCGACACACTCACCACCGCCGTCGGCTTGCCGCTCCAGGCACTTTGCCCGTAAGGACGCGAACCCACATCGATGGCATTTTTCAGGCAGCCTGGCACCGAGCGGTTGTATTCCGGGGTGACGAACAACACCGCATCACTGCGGCGGATTTCATCGCGAAAACGCTTCCAGGTTTCCGGCGGCGCCTCGGCTTCGACATCTTCGTTGTACAGCGGCAGGTCGCCAATCTCGACGATCTTCAGCGCAAGGCTGGACGGCGCCAGCTCCGAAAGTGCGCGGGCGACCTTGCGGTTGTAGGACGCCTTGCGCAAGCTGCCCACGACGACTGCTACCGAATACACCTGGCTCATGGCAATTCCAACCTTTGCGGGTTAAATAGACGTTGTAGTTATAGATGACCGTTCTCCAGTGCCTAAGTTTTTTTTCCGCAGGGCGAAAACTTCCGCGTCTGTTTCACGGTCTATGTCTTCATACATTTCCTACGTAATTCAGAGGTTTCCACCCAAATGGCAGCAGTAATGGTCGGCCAATTCCACGCCCGTGACGCCGAAGGCCGCATCTACCCCGTGCACGAGTTTCAGGAATCCACCCTGCAACTCGACGGCAGCACGCTGGGCGCCCCCATCACCACCTACCGCCTGGCCATCGGCGACAAGGTCAACCACCTGGGTGATAACCGTTTCGAACTGGCACGCTCCGGCGTCGAGATCACGCGCATTCCGTGATGCAATCCACCGTGTAGCGGCCCCCTTCGTGCTGCAGGCCGTGCACATCGGCGACAAACCCGGGAAAGCCCTGGTTGAATGCTCGGGCGAATGCCAGGTAGTCCAGGATCGAGCGGGTCGCCTCGGTGAACCGCTCACCTGGCATGATCAACGGGATGCCAGGCGGGTACGGCACCAGCATCACCGCCGCCACACGCCCCAGTAGTGCCTCGATCGGCACCGCCTCCACTTCGCCACGCACCATCTTGTCATAGGCCTGGGCCGGGCTGACGGCCACCTCCGGCAAACGGGTGAACAGCCGTTTTAGCTGCTTGGCCGTGGCATTGGCGCGGTAGCAGTCATGTAACTGGTCGCACAGGTCGCGCAGGCCTATGCCCTGGTAGCGGAGGGCGTCGGCAGCCCCCACACTCGGCAGGCAATTGCTGAGCAGGGTGTTGCCGTCATAGTGGCGCTTGAACTCCAGCAGTTCGGTGAGCAAGGTGCTCCACTTGCCCTTGGTGATGCCCATGGAAAACAGCACCAGAAAGCTGTACAGGCCGGTTTTTTCCACCACCAACCCGCGCTCCCAGAGAAACTTGCTGACGACTGCCGCTGGGATGCCGTGCACGCCCAGCACACCATCAGCGCTCAGGCCCGGCATCACCAAAGTCACTTTCAGCGGGTCGAGCAGCACATAGTCGGCCGCCACTTCACCAAAACCATGCCATTGCGCCCCCGGCTGCAACAACCAGTCCTGCGCGGCCAGACGGGGGATGCCCTCGGCACTTGGCGGCTGCCAGATGCTGAACCACCAGTCCTCTGCGGCAATGTGCTCACGCAGGTTGGCCAGGGCACGACGAAAACTCAACGCCTCGTCGAACATCTCCTGCAGCAGCGAGCGCCCGGCCGGCCCTTCCATCATGGCCGAAGCCACATCCAGCGAGGCGAGAATGCTGTACTGCGGCGAGGTAGAGATGTGCATCATGAACGCTTCGTTGAAACGGCCCCGGTCCAGCTGCCGCCTGGCCCCGTCCTGCACATGAATCATCGAAGCCTGGCTGAACGCCGCGAGCAGCTTGTGGGTGGAATGGGTACTGAACACCAGCGGGCTGTCTGCCGCGCAGGCGGTGCCCATGGCGTAGCGCCCGGTGAAAAAGTCGTGGAACGCAGCATAGGCAAACCAGGCCTCGTCGAAGTGCAGCACCTCGACACTGGCACCCAGGGCCTGCTTGATCAGCCCGGCGTGGTAACACAGCCCGTCGTAGGTGGAGTTGGTCACTACCGCCAGCTTGATACGCTGCCCACGATCACGGGCAAGGGGGTTGGCCTGAATCTTCGCGGCGATCGCCTCGGGGCTGAACTCGCTGAGCGGGATCGGGCCGATAATGCCCAGTTCGTTGCGCTCCGGGCACAGGTACAGCGGTATGGCACCCGTCATGATGATCGCGTGCACCACCGACTTGTGGCAGTTGCGGTCCACCAGCACCAGGTCGTCACGACCGACCATGGCGTGCCAGACGATCTTGTTGGCCGTGGAGGTACCATTGATGACGAAGAAGGTGTGGTCGGCGCCGAAGTTGCGCGCCGCCCTGACCTCGGCTTCAGCCAGCGGGCCTGTGTGGTCGAGCAGCGAACCCAGCTCCGGCACGGAAACGGACAGGTCCGAGCGCAGGGTGTTTTCCCCGAAAAACTGGTGAAAGGCTTGGCCTACCGGGCTTTTATGATAGGCCACACCGCCCCCATGGCCTGGGGTGTGCCAGGAATAGTTGGACTGCGCGGTGTGCTGCACCAGCGCCTTGAAGAACGGCGGCAGCAGGCCGTCGAGGTAGGTGTGTGCAGCACGCGCCACCTGGCGGGCGAGAAACGGCACGGTGTCTTCGAACAGGTAAAGGATGCCACGCAGCTGGTTGAGCTCGCTCATGGCTTCGGCGGGAGCATTTTCCAGGGTCACCTGCTCGCCCAGGGCGAAGATCGGCAGGTTGGGTGCACGCAGGCGGGCCAGGCCAATCAGCTCGGCCATGTTCTGCAGCAGATGGGTGTTCTCGCCAGCGCCTTCGGCCGCGATGAGCATACAGGCCAGGCCGTGGTGGGTGGCGGCGACCAGGCGCGCTTCGGCGTGGTCAGCGACGGCGAGAATGGCAAAGCCATCCTGGCGCAATTCCTCGGCGATGCCGCGCACACGCTCGCCAGCAACACTGTCGGCCTTGATGGCGCGGTGGACGATGAGGATCGGGAACTTGAGGTCCTTGTACATCAGGTGGCTACCTCCGAAGGACATGGCGTCCATTTCAGGGTAGTTGAGCCTTGTATTGCCTGTACTGGCCCTTTCGCGGGTGAACCCGCTCCTACTGGGCACCGGTCGGTGATTGGACACAGGCGTCGTAGGAGCGGGTTTACCCGCGAAAGGGCCGGGCCTGCTGGCCAATCTGCCCCCCGCCATTCACCGCCGCAGCCACCACCGTATTCGGCGGGTAACCCCGCGCCTACAACGATCTCCACTTCTGTTGCGGGGCGAAAGATCAGCCGGCTGGCGTCTCAGTCAGGGCCTGCCACAGCGAAGGCCCACCCGCCGACTTGGCAATGGCTGCCAGCCGCTCGGCATGCGCCTCCAGCTCTTCAGCGCTGGCCATGATCACCCGCCCTGGCGCACGCCCGACAATCCGGCGGATCTCGCTGCCGCCAGCGCCCTGCCCGTCCTCTTCGGCATCTGCGCCATTCCCAGCCAACGACAGGCTGGTCTGGCCACCGGTCATTGCCAGGTAAACGTCGGCCAGCAGTTCCGAGTCGAGCAGTGCGCCGTGCAACTCACGGCCCGAGTTGTCGATGTCGTAGCGTTTGCACAGCGCATCCAGGCTGTTGCGCTGCCCCGGGTGGCGCGAACGTGCCAGCAGCAGGGTGTCCAGAATGGTGCAGTGCTGCGAAATGTCAGCACGGTCCTGCTGGCCCAGCAAGGCGAATTCGTTGTTGATGAAGCCAACGTCGAACGCCGCGTTGTGGATGACCAGCGTGGCGCCCTGGATGAACTGGAAGAACTCCTCGGCGACATCACCAAAGCGGGGCTTGCCGACCAGGAAGGCATCCGTGATGCCGTGAACGTTGATCGCGCCCTCGTCACTCTCGCGGTCGGGCTGCAGGTAGACGTGGAAGTGCCGCCCGGTCAGGCGCCGGCCGATGACCTCGACACAGCCGATCTCGATGATCCGGTGGCCTTCGCCAACCGGCATACCCGTGGTTTCGGTATCGAGAATGACGAACCGTTTATCTTGCTGCTGCTCCACGCGGGCGCTCCAACTTGCATCCGTTACAAAGGCCGCGATTGTACCCCAGCTCAACGCTGGGCGCGCACCTCATCGACCCCACGGTTGGCCAGCTGGTCGGCGCGTTCGTTGCCGGGGTGGCCGATATGGCCGCGTACCCACTTCCAGGTCACCTTGTGGCGGTTGACCTGCTCATCGAGCTGCTGCCACAAGTCAGCGTTCTTCACCGGCTCCTTGGCGGCGGTCTTCCAGCCGCGCTTCTTCCAGTTGACCATCCATTCGTTGATGCCCTTCATCACGTACTGCGAGTCGGTGGTCAGTACCACCTCGCATTCACGCTTGAGCGACATCAGGCCCTGGATCGCGGCCATCAGCTCCATGCGGTTGTTGGTGGTCTCACGTTCGCCGCCCCACAGTTCCTTCTCGACGCCCTTGTAGATCATCAGCACGCCCCAGCCACCCGGGCCAGGGTTGCCCTTGCAGGCACCATCCGTAAACATCTCGACGCTATCGCTCATGTACCACTCTTGAATTCAGTGCTTGTCAGTTTCGGGGTTGGCTGCGGTGCGGTTGACTTTCGCCAGTGGCAGCGGCAGCAGCTTGCCCATTGGCTCGCGGCGTTCCGGCCGCAAAGGCCGCAGGCCTACCACCATCTTGCGCGCCACCAGCAGGTACACCCCGCCACCGGAGCCCTGCCAGCCGCCGGCCAGTCGCTCCCAGCCCTCCAGGCGTTGCTGCCAGGCAGGTGAGGCAAGCGGCGGACGATAGCACCCGAAGCGGCGTTTCTCCAGCGCGAAGCCCAGCAGGTTGAGCCAGTCGCCCACCCGGGAGGGCGAGATGCAGCGCGCCTTGCGCAGAGCACCGTGACTGAAGAAATGGCGCATGCCCCAGCTGCTCCAGGGGTTGATCCCCACGATCAGCAGGTGCCCGCCCGGGCGGACGGCACTGGCGGCCTCGCGCAGCAGGCCATGGGGCGACAGGCAGAAGTCCAGGCCATGCTGCAGCACCACCACGTCGGCAGCGTGCTCGCTCAACGGCCAGGCCTGTTCTTCGCAGACAATCTCCACACCCGGCAAGGGCGCACCAAGGCGCACGTTACGCTGCACCTGGGGGGCTCTGGGCGGTGGCTCGGCGCAGGGCCCGTAATGCACGAGATAGCCGCCAAAGAAGCGCCCGAGCTCTTCTTCCAGCAGTTTGTCCTCCTCCTTGAGCATCAGTTGCCCAAGTGGGCCGTTGAACCACTCACGGGCCAGGCTGATCAGCTCGACCCAGTCCGGGTCGGCCTGTGCAAAAGCTTGGTCGGTCATTGCGCTCTCCCTCGAAGGTTCTCCCACCGCGCCATCGCGGCTAAGATGCCCTCATGTGCCACGCTAGGCGAATCGGATCCGCACCATGATACAGATCGATGCTCTCCCCGCTTTCTCCGACAACTACATCTGGTTGTTACAGGATACTGCCAAACGCCGTTGTGCGGTGGTCGACCCAGGCGATGCCGGCCCGGTGGAGCGCTGGCTGGCTGCCAACCCCGAATGGGTGCTGAGCGACATCCTCGTCACCCACCACCACAATGACCATGTCGGCGGTGTGGAGCGGCTCAGGCAATTGACCGGCGCACGGGTCTGTGGCCCCGCCAACGAACGCATTCCCGGCCGCGACCTGGCACTGGACGAAGGCGACAGGGTGGACGTGCTGGGTGTAACTTTCCAGGTGCTGGCGGTACCCGGCCACACCCTGGGGCATATCGCCTTCTTCAGCGACCAGCCAGCAACACCCATCCTGTTCAGTGGCGATACCCTGTTCGCCGCCGGTTGCGGGCGCATGTTCGAAGGTACACCCGAACAGATGCAGCCGGCCCTCGCCCGCCTGGCGGCCCTGCCAGAGCAGACAGCAGTGTACTGCGCCCATGAGTACACCCTCAGCAACCTGCGTTTCGCCAAGGCGGTGGAACCGACCAACCCGCACGTTCAACAACGGTTCGAGGACGTTAGCCGTTTGCGCGCCGAAAATCGCATCAGTTTGCCATCAACGATCGGCCTGGAGCGCCTGACCAACCCCTTTCTGCGTACCTCTGAAACATTAGTTAAACAAAAAGCAGACGAATGGAAGGGACATTCAAACACCACGCATGTCGCTGTTTTTGCTGCCTTGAGGTCTTGGAAGGACACCTTCTGATAACCGCAAGATATATCGCAAGTGATGGTCAAAGGTTGACCAGGCCCGGAGCGGTTTCTAGAATCGCCGAACTTTTTCGCCCGGATACCTGTATCAGCCGATGTCTTCCCGTAGCCGCAGAACCTCTCATTCCGTCGCCCTGACGCGCCTGGCCCAAATCAGTGCGCTGGCCCTGGCCGCCACTTTGGTGGGCTGCCAGAGCACCCGTCAGCTCGACGAATCCGATAGCGTTCGCGCGCACAACTACCAGGCGCGGATCAAGCACAAGCCTTCCCCGCTGCTGGTCAAGCCGGCCGAGCAGGCGCCGCAGGATGTCTGGGAGCGCATGCGCCAGGGCTTCGCCCTGCAGGACAGCATCGACGTCAACCCGCGCATCGAACAGCAGCGCTTGTGGTTCGCCAGCAACCCGACCTTCATCGAAAGCGCCGGGGAACGTGGCAGCCTCTACCTGCACTACATCGTCGAGCGCCTTGAAGAACGCGACATGCCGCTGGAACTGGCCCTGCTGCCAGCCATCGAAAGTGCCTACAACCCCATGGCCTACTCACGCGCCAGCGCTGCCGGCATGTGGCAGTTCATGCCGGCTACCGGTCGCCACTTCAACCTGCGCCAGACCAACTTCTATGACGGCCGCCGCGATGTCACCGCGTCGACCAACGCCGCGCTGGACTACCTGACACGCCTGCACGACATGTTCAACGGCGACTGGCTGTTGGCCCTGGCGGCCTACAATGCCGGCGAAGGCACCGTCAGCCGAGCCATCGAGCGCAACGAAAGGCTCGGCCTGCCGACCGACTACTGGAACCTGCCGCTGCCACAGGAAACCCGCGACTACGTACCCAAGTTGCTGGCACTGTCGCAGGTGGTGTCCACGCCAGAAGCCTATGGTGTCAATCTCACCCCGATCGCCAACGAACCGTACTTCGAAGCGGTGGCGATCAATGACCGCTTGGACCTTACCCGGGTCGCGGCCTTTGCCAACATCGACGAGGACGAGCTGATCCAGCTCAACCCGGCATTCAAGAAACGCATGACCGTCGATGGCCCGAAACAGCTGCTGGTGCCCACCGCCAAGGCGCAGTTGCTCAGTGCCAGCCTGTCCAACCTCAACCCGGAGCAACTGGTCAGCCTGCAACCGCCGAAAGCAGCGTTTGCCCGGGCTGTGGCCGAAGCCAAGGCACCGGTGGGGGCGCGTAGCTACCGGGTCAAGCGTGGCGATAACCTGAGCGCCATCGCCAAGGTCAACCGTGTGTCGGTCAAGGACATCAAGCGCTGGAACCGTTTGTCCGGCAACAGTCTGCGTGCTGGCCAGGTTCTGGCCCTGCGCGGTGGCAGTGCACCGAGCGCCGCCGGCAACCGGGTTGCCGCCTCCGGGAAGCGCTCCACGCAATACAAGGTCCGCAAGGGCGATTCCCTGTACCTGGTGGCCAAGCGCTTCAATGTGGAAATGAAGCACCTCAAGCGCTGGAACCCACGCAGCGGCCATGCCCTCAAGCCAGGCCAGACCCTGACCGTCTACCTCGGGCATTGATCCCGCAACCAGGGCCCTCACGCGGCCTTGTGGGAGCGGCCTGGTGTCGCGATAGGGGTGCGGAGCGGCCCCAGTATTTGAACTTTTCAGCATAAACTGCCGGGGCTGCTGCGCAGCCCTTTCGCGACACAAGGCCGCTCCCACAGGTACCGTGGCACCTGTTGCCCCCGGCTTGGGGCCCGCACCTTCAAAACCTCTCTTTTTCCAACCCCACCAAGCTGTTACTGTACTCGATCAAAGCCCAACGCCTCTGGATCGGATGCCGACTTGATACGTCCCCTCCTGCTGTCACTCAGCCTGGCCTTGAGCTTTCCCGCAGCCGCGATGGTGAGCGAAAGCCACGGATACGCGCAGTTCGGCACGCTCAAGTACCCAGCCACCTTCACCCACTTCGACTGGGTCAACCCGCAAGCGCCCAAGGGCGGCACGTTGCGGGCCATGGCTTTTGGTACCTTCGACACGCTCAACCCCTACACCTTCAAAGGGTCGAGCCCGATTACCACGCCCAATTTCCAGCAGTACGGCATCAGTGAGCTGAACGAGCCACTGATGGTCGGCACTGGCCAGTACGACCCGTCCGGTGACGAGCCAACCTCCAGCTACGGCCTGATCGCCCGCTCGGTGGAGTACAGCGAGGACCGCAGCTGGGTGGTGTTCAACCTGCGCCCCGAAGCCCGCTGGCATGACGGCCAGCCCATCACCTCGGCTGACGTGGCCTTCTCGTACCGCACGCTGCTCAAGGATGGCCACCCGATCTACCGCACCAACCTGCAGGAAGTGCAGCGGGTAGACATCCTCGGCCCGCTACGCATCCGCTTCGTGTTCAAACGCGCCGGCAACCCGCTGCTGATCCTGCGTCTGGGCGAAATGCCGGTGCTGCCCAAACACTACTGGCAGAAGCGCGACTTCAAGGCCACCACCTTCGAGCCCCCGTTGGGCAGCGGCCCCTACCGCATCACCCAGGTACAACCCGGACGACGCCTGGTGTTTGAACGGGTGAAGAACTACTGGGGCAAAGACCTGGCGGTCAACCGTGGCAAGTACAATTTCAATCGGGTCGAATACGAGTTCTATCGCGACGCGACGGTGGCCTTCGAAGCCTTCAAGGCCGGCGAGTTCGACATCTATATCGAGCACCAGGCAAAAAACTGGGCCAACGGTTACAACTTCCCTGCCGTGCGCCGCGGTGAAGTGATCAAGGCACAAATCCCGCACAGCATTCCCACGCAAACACAGGGCCTGTTCATGAACAGCCGCCGGGCCGCGTTCAGTGACCCGCGGGTACGCCAGGCGCTGGGGCTGATGCTGGATTTCGAGTGGACCAACCGCGCGCTGTTCAGCAGCGCCTACCGCCGCTCGACCAGCTACTACCCCAACAGCGAGTTCGCCGCCAGCGGCCTGCCCACCGGCAAGGAGTGGCTGCTGCTGGCGCCGTTCCGAGACCAGTTGCCCGCCAAGCTGTTCAGCGAACCGTACAAGGTCAGCCACACCGATGGCCGGGGCATCAACCGCCAGACCCTGCGCCAGGCCCTGGGCCTGCTCGCCGAGGCCGGCTGGAAGCTGCACGGCCAGCGTCTGGTCGACAGCAAGGGCCAGCAATTGCGCATGGAGCTGCTGCTGGTAAACCCCAACCTTGAACGCATCCTGCAACCTTATGTCGAAAACCTGTCCAGCATCGGCATCGATGCGCGCTTGCGCACCGTGGACCGTGCCCAGTACAAACAACGCCTGGACCAGTTCGATTTCGACATGATTCTGATGACCCTGAACCAGACCCTCAGCCCCGGCCTCGAACAGTGGCTGTACTTCCATTCCAGTCAGGCCGCGACAAAGGGCAGCAAGAACTATGCTGGGGTCAAGGACCCGGTGGTCGACCACCTGCTCGACACCCTGCTCGCCGCCCGCACCCGCGATGACCAGGTCGCCGCTGCCCGCGCCCTGGACCGCGTGCTCTCATGGCACTACTACATGATCCCCAACTGGTACCTCGACAACCATCGCCTGGCCTACCGCAACCGGTTCGCCTTCGTCACCACGCCGCCCTACACCCTTGGGCTGAACAGCTGGTGGATCAAGACTTCGGAGAAAGCCCAATGACGCCAACGCACCGTCTGCGCCGGCTGGCAGGCAGCCTGTTGCTCGCCTGCCTGAGCCTTCCCGCGCTGGCCGCACCGCAGCACGCGCTCACCCTTTACGACGAGCCACCCAAGTACCCCGCCGACTTCAAGCACTTCGACTACGTCAACCCGGATGCGCCCAAGGGCGGCACCTTCCGCCAGTCCAGCTTCGGCGGCTTCGACAGCCTCAACCCGTTCATCAACAAAGGCGTGGCGGCCGAGAACATCGGCATTATCTACGACACCCTGATGCGCCAGAGCCAGGATGAACCGTTCACCGAATACGGCCTGGTGGCCGGCAAGATCGAAAAGGCCCCGGACAACAGCTGGGTGCGCTTCTACCTGCGCCCTGAAGCGCGCTTCCATGACGGCCATCCGATGCGCGCCGACGATGTGGTGTTCACCTTCAACGCCCTGATCAAGGACGGCGCCCCGCTGTACCGCCAGTACTACGCCGACGTCGCCGAAGTGGTCGCCGAAGACCCGCTGAAGGTGCTGTTCAAGTTCAAGCACAAGAACAACCGCGAGCTGCCACTGATCCTCGGCCAACTGCCGGTACTGCCCAAGCACTGGTACGAAAACCGCGAGTTCAACCGCGGCAACCTGGAAATCCCGTTGGGCAGCGGCCCGTACAAGGTCGCCGAGGTCAAGGCCGGGCGCTCGGTGCGCTACGAGCGGGTCAAGGACTACTGGGCCAAGGACCTGCCCATCAACCGTGGCTTCTACAACTTCGATGCCATGACCTTCGACGCCTACCGCGACACCACCGTCGCCCTGGAGGCCCTCAAGGCCGGGGCATTCGACTATGGCCTGGAAGTCAGTGCAAAGAACTGGGCCACCGCCTACAACGTGCCCGCCGTGCGCGACGGCCGGCTGATCAAGGAAGAGCTGCCCAACGGCAACCCCACCGGCATGCAGGGCTTCATCTTCAACATCCGCCGCCCGGTGTTCCAGGATGTGCGCGTGCGCCAGGCACTGAGCCTGCTGCTGGACTACGAGTGGACCAACAAGCAGCTGTTCAACGGCGCCTACACCCGTACCGGCAGCTACTTCGAGAACTCGGAAATGGCCGCCCGCGGCCTACCCAGCCCCAACGAGCTGAAAATCCTCGAACCACTGCGCGGCAAAGTGCCCGAGCAAGTATTTACTGAGGTCTTCCACAACCCGGTCAGTGACGGTAGCGGCATGATCCGCGAGCAACAGCGCCAGGCCTACAAGCTGTTGCAGGGAGCCGGCTGGAAAATCGTCGACGACAAGATGGTCGACGCCCAAGGCAAGCCGGCAAGCATCGAGTTCCTGCTGGCGCAGACCGAGTTCGAACGCATTCTGCTGCCGTTCAAGCGCAACCTTGCCGACCTCGGTATCGAGCTGAACATTCGCCGAGTCGACGTTTCGCAGTACATCACCCGCCTGCGCTCGCGTGACTACGACATGATCGTTGGCGGCTACCCGCAATCCAACTCGCCAGGCAACGAGCAGCGCGAGTTCTGGTCCAGCGCCGCCGCCGACAACCCCGGCAGCCGCAACTTCATCGGCCTGCGCGACCCGGCCATCGACCAACTGGTGGACCAGCTGATCAACGCCGACTCGCGCCAGAGCCTGGTCGACCACTGCCGCGCCCTCGACCGCGTGTTGCTGTGGGGCTACTACGTGATCCCCAACTGGCACATCAAGACCTGGCGTGTGGCCTACTGGAACCACATCGGCCACCCGAACGTGTCGCCCACGTACGACATCGGCATCGACACCTGGTGGATCAAGCCCGATGTAACCCCGGCGGTCAGCGAAGCGCCTGCGGACGAGGCCAATTAAGATGCTGGCCTACATCCTGCGCCGCCTGCTGCTGATCATTCCGACCCTGTTCGGCATCCTCATCATCAACTTCATCATCGTCCAGGCCGCCCCCGGTGGCCCGGTCGAGCAAATGATCGCCAAACTCGAAGGCTTCGAAGGCGCCACCAGCCGCATTGCAGGTGGCGGCGCCGAGGTTTCCGTGGCCGGCTCCAACTACCGCGGCGCCCAGGGCCTGGACCCGGCCCTGATCGCTGAAATCGAGCGCATGTACGGCTTCGACAAGTCGCCGCCCGAGCGCCTGTGGATCATGGTCAAGAACTACGCCCGGCTGGACTTCGGCGACAGCTTCTTCCGCGACGCCAAGGTGATCGACCTGATCGCCGAGAAGATGCCGGTTTCGATCTCGCTGGGGCTGTGGAGCACGCTGATCATGTACCTGGTGTCGATCCCGCTGGGGATCGCCAAGGCCGTGCGCCACGGCAGCCACTTCGACGTGTGGACCAGTTCGGCGATCATCGTCGGCTACGCCATCCCGGCGTTCCTGTTCGCCATCCTGCTGATCGTGCTGTTCGCCGGTGGCAGCTACTTCGACTGGTTCCCCCTGCGTGGCCTCACCTCCAACAACTTCGACGAACTGAGCACCACCGGCAAGGTGCTGGACTACTTCTGGCACCTGGTGCTGCCAATCACCGCGCTGGTCATCGGCAACTTCGCCACCATGACCCTGCTGACCAAGAACAGCTTCCTCGACGAGATCAACAAACAATACGTGGTCACCGCCAAAGCCAAGGGCCTGAGCCGATCACGGGTGCTGTACGGTCATGTGTTCCGCAACGCCATGCTGCTGGTGATCGCCGGTTTCCCTTCGGCGTTCATCGGCATCTTCTTCACAGGCTCCTTGCTGATCGAGGTGATCTTCAGCCTCGACGGCCTGGGCCTGATGAGTTTCGAAGCGGCCATCAACCGCGACTACCCGGTGGTCTTCGGCACCCTGTTCATCTTCACCCTGCTAGGGCTGGTGGTGAAACTGATCGGCGACCTGACCTACACCTTGGTCGATCCGCGCATCGACTTTGCCAGCCGGGAGCACTGACATGGCCTTGTCCCCCCTCAACCGCCGGCGCTTCGAGCGTTTCAAGGCCAACCGCCGTGGCTGGTGGTCGCTGTGGCTGTTCCTGATTATGTTCGGGCTGAGCCTGGGCGCCGAACTGATCGCCAACGACAAACCGATCGCCGTACGTTACGACGGCCAATGGTACTTCCCGGCGTTCAAGCGCTACCCGGAAACCACCTTCGGCGGGGAATTCCCGCTGGAAGCCAACTACAAGAGCCCCTACATCCGCGAACTGCTGGCGAAGAAAGACAGCTTCGTGCTGTGGGCACCCATTCCGTTCAGCTACCAGAGCATCAACTATGACCTGCGCGTCCCCGCCCCCGCCCCACCTTCGGCGGACAACTGGCTGGGCACCGACGACCAGGGCCGCGACGTGCTGGCGCGGGTGATCTACGGCTTCCGCATCTCGGTTCTGTTTGCCCTCACCTTGACCGTGGCCAGCTCCATTGTTGGCGTCATCGCAGGCGCCCTGCAGGGGTTCTACGGGGGTTGGGTCGACCTGGCCGGGCAACGCTTTCTGGAAATCTGGTCCGGCCTGCCTGTGTTGTACCTGCTGATCATCCTGGCCAGCTTCGTGCAGCCCAACTTCTGGTGGCTGCTGGGCATCATGCTGCTGTTCTCGTGGATGAGCCTGGTGGACGTGGTACGCGCCGAGTTCCTGCGCGGGCGCAACCTGGAATACGTGCGCGCCGCGCGCGCCCTGGGCATGCGCAACGGCGCGATCATGTACCGGCACATCCTGCCCAACGCCATGATCTCGACCATGACCTTCATGCCATTCATTCTCACCGGCGCCATCGGCACCCTCACCGCCCTGGACTTCCTCGGCTTCGGCCTGCCCGCCGGTTCGCCCTCGCTGGGCGAACTGGTGGCGCAGGGCAAGTCCAACCTGCAAGCGCCATGGCTGGGCATCAGCGCCTTTGCCGTGCTGGCGCTGATGCTGAGCCTGCTGGTGTTCATCGGCGAATCCGCCCGCGACGCCTTCGACCCGAGGAAGTGACATGAGTGAACAGAACCTGATCGAAGTGCGGGACCTGGCCGTGGAGTTCGTGACCGGGGACCAGGTCAACCGGGTGGTGGACGGCGTCAGCTTCGATATTCGCAAAGGCGAGACACTGGCCCTGGTGGGCGAGAGTGGCTCGGGCAAATCGGTCACCGCGCACTCGATCCTGCGCCTGCTGCCCTATCCCCTGGCCCGGCACCCCAGCGGCAGCATTCGCTACGAAGGCAAGGACCTGCTGCAGCAGAATGAGAAGACCCTGCAGCGCATTCGCGGCAACCGCATTGCGATGATCTTCCAGGAGCCGATGACCTCGCTCAACCCGCTGCATTGCATCGAGAAGCAGATCAACGAAATCCTCCTGCTGCACAAGGGCCTGACGGGCAAGGAAGCGACTGCGCGCACCCTGGAGTTGCTGGATATGGTCGGCATTCCAGAGCCGCGCAAGCGCCTCAAGGCCCTGCCCCACGAATTGTCGGGCGGCCAGCGCCAGCGGGTAATGATCGCCATGGCGCTGGCCAACGAGCCCGAGCTGCTGATTGCCGACGAGCCGACCACGGCGCTGGATGTGACCGTGCAGCTGAAGATCCTCGAGCTGCTCAAGGAATTGCAGGCGCGTATGGGCATGGCCCTGCTGCTGATCAGCCATGACCTGAACCTGGTGCGCCGCATCGCCCACCGCGTGTGCGTGATGCAGCGCGGGCAAATTGTCGAGCAAGCCGAATGCGCCACGCTGTTCAGCTCGCCACAGCACCACTACACCCAGATGCTGATCAATGCCGAACCCAGCGGGCTGCCGGCGCACAATCCGGTGGGCGCGCCGTTGCTGGAGGTGGATGACCTCAAGGTCTGGTTCCCGATCAAGAAGGGCTTTCTGCAACGCACGGTCGACCATGTGAAGGCGGTGGACGGGGTCAACTTCAGCTTGCCCCAGGGCCAGACGCTGGGCATTGTTGGCGAATCCGGGTCGGGCAAGTCCACATTGGGCCTGGCGATCTTGCGGCTGATTTCCAGCCAAGGCGGCATTCGCTTTCATGGGCAGAACCTCGAAGGGCTGAACCAGAAAGCCGTGCGCCCCCTGCGGCGGGAAATGCAGGTGGTGTTCCAGGACCCGTTTGGCAGCCTTAGCCCGCGCATGTGCGTGGCGGACATTGTCGGTGAAGGGCTGCGCATCCACGGCATTGGCACCGCGCAGGAACAGGAAGCGGCGATCATCGCGGCCCTGGAGGAAGTAGGCCTGGACCCCCGCACGCGCCATCGCTACCCCCATGAGTTTTCGGGTGGCCAGCGCCAGCGCATAGCGATTGCCCGGGCGCTGGTGCTGAAGCCGGCGCTGATTCTGCTGGATGAGCCCACCTCGGCGCTGGACCGTACCGTGCAGCGGCAAGTGGTCGAGCTGCTGCGTAATCTGCAGCAAAAGTACAACCTGACCTACTTGTTCATCAGCCATGACCTGGCAGTGGTCAAGGCGTTGAGCCATCAATTGATGGTGATCAAGCATGGGCATGTGGTAGAGCAAGGGGACGCGCAGGCAATCTTCCATGCGCCGCAGCATCCCTATACGCGGCAGTTGCTGGAGGCGGCGTTTTTGGAGGTTGAGGCTTCTTAGGGAAAGGGTGTGTGTTCGCCTTGATTCTTGCGGCGTGTTTGAGATCGAGCGCCGCGCGGGCGGCGCTCGATCTCAAACACGCCGCAAAACCCAAGGCAGGCGCCCTGCCGCCCTGACGCAATCGGGCGTAGGACACCTGGAATGATGAGATTGCGTACGTCCGGGGTTATCAGAAATCGATGGTCCCGGAGAACTTCACCAGCCGCGGGTCACCCTGGGTCAGGTAACCGCCGTTAGCCGAGGCCCAGTAGTTCTTGTCGGTCAAGTTCTCCACATTCACCCGCAAGGTCAGGTCTTTCTCCGCTACCTTCAACTTGTAGCGGGCACCGGCATCGAAACGGTTCCAGGTCGGCAGACTGACATTGTTCGCCGCATCGACGAACTGGCCACCGGTGCGCAGCATCCTCGCATTCAGCGCCAGCCCCGGCACGCCGGGCACGTCCCAGTCGACGCTGGCATTGAGCTGGAATGTCGGCACGCCGATGGCATGGTTGCCATCGTTGCTGCCGTTAGCGGTATTTTTCTGCTCCGAGGTCATGCGCGTGCCGCCGGCCATCAGGCGTAAGCCCTGGACCGGCACGCCGAACACACTCAACTCCAGGCCTTTGTTGACCTGCTCGCCGTCGCGAATGAAGACATTGTTCAAGGTGTAGCCGTCCGAAGGCTTCTCGATACGGAACACGGCCAGGTTCGCACCAAAGGTCTGTCGGTCGAACTTGATACCAGCCTCAAGCTGCTTGGTGCGGCCTGGCGGGAACATCTCGCTGGCGTTCGACACATTGGCTGGCGCCGTCGGCCCCTGCGCCAGGCCTTCGATGCGGTTGGCATACAAGGAAATGCTGTCGGTGGCCTTGAAAACGATGCCATAGACCGGTGTGGTGATGGACTCCTCGTATGGGTCGCCTTTGCGGCTGCCGTCATTCGCCAGGTTGGGCTGCCCTTGGGAAACAGTGCCATCGTAGGTGTAGCTTTCCACCCGCAGTTGCTGCCGTCGCAAGCCGTAAGTCAGCAACAGGCGGTCATCGAAGACGCCAATGGTGTCGGAAATCGCGATGCTCCGCGCGCGAGTCTTGCCGGTGACACCAGGGTCACCCATGTCGCCACCCGTGCTGGTGACCGTGCCCGGCTTGGCCTGCTGCACGGTGTCGTAAATGTTGGTGTTGATTGGCGAATAGAAGATGTAGGCGTTTTCCGCCTGGGTCCACATGGTATTGGCTCCCACGGCGATCTGGTGGCTGATCGGCCCGGTCTGCAGCCGCCCATTCAGGCCGGTACTGAAGCTGGTGTTGTCTTCGCCGTGCACGATGTCCGAAGCGGTCATCGTCGCTGCGCCGCTGTTGCCGACCAGTACCGGCGTGCCGTAGGTACCCTGCTCGCGCGTGTGACGGGCGCCGCCGGCGAGGTAGGCGGTCCAGTTGTCGCTCAGGTCCCAGTCGCCACGCACCATGCCGAAGGTATCTTCCGACTCACTGTAACTCCAGTTCTGGCCATAGTTGTGACTGGCATCCGGTGCGGTCGGGGCCTTGGTCGCGGTGCTGCCCAGGCGCACCGAATTGCGCAGGTGGTTGATGCGCTGTTTCTGGTAGCCGATATCAGCCGACACGCGGAAGTTGTCGCCGCGGTAGTCCAGGCCAGCGGTGAACAGCTTGGTGCGCTGGTCCTGGTCGTCAACGGCGGTTTCACCTTCGCGCTGGCTGAGGTTCAGGCGCGCGCCGAAGCGGTTATCCTCACCGAAGCGCTGGCCGATATCCAGGTGCTCGCCAATGCGGCCATCAGAGCTGATGTCCTGGGTATAGCGGCGGGTCGGCTCATCGCCGGCGCGCTTGGGCTGCAGGTTGACGTTGCCGCCCAGGCCGGTGCCAGTCGGGCTTACGCCATTGAGGAAGGCATTGGGCCCCTTGAACACTTCGACCCGCTCGACGCCGTCGGTGGACATGATCTGTCGCGGCAAGATGCCGTACAGGCCATTGAAGGAAATATCGTCGCCCGCCAACGGCAAACCACGGATCACGAACACCTTGGACTGGTTGCCGAAGCCGAATGATTCACGCACCGAAGGATCGTTGGCCAAGACGTCACCGATATCCTCCGCCTGCTGGTCCTCGATCACCTTGGCGGTATAACTGGTCATGGTAAACGGCACATCCATGTAGTCCTGGTTACCCAGCACGCCCATTCGCCCGCCACGGGCAACCTGGCCTCCGGCAAACTCGTCCGGTAACGCGTCGGGCCGCGCTTTCAAGGCATCGGCGCTCACATCGGTCGCCTCCAGCTGGATCGGCTCGGCAGCCTGCGCCATCAGAGTTACGGAACAGCAGATCGCCAGTAATGCGGGGCGTGAGGGAATACGGGAAGGCATGGTAAATTCCTGACAGCGCTGAGGAAGTGAAACTAAATGTAAATGGTAATGCTTACCAAAAACAAACATCAACCCAGGTACGTGGCAAAGGGCTGCCATTTATCAGGATTTCTGATCACGATCGTCTTTCATCATCAGCCAGATCGGGCATACAGTCGCTGCTGTCACCCCTGCTCCAACGGTAGAGCCCATGCCCAGTCAACAACAAAAAAACGTCTCCCCTGCCCTCGAGCAGCTGATCCAGCGCGCCGGCCTGCCCGGCCCCACGCTCAGCGAAGCCCAGGCGCATGCCTTGCTGCAGATGCACTACGGCGTTGCCGGTGGGTTGTCGGCATTGGGCAGTCAGCAGGACCTGAACTTCCGGGTCGACACGGCTGGAGGGCAGTTCGTGCTCAAGGCCTGTCATGACAGCTACGCCAAGGTGGAGCTGGAGGCGCAGCATGCCGCCCTCGCCTACCTGCGTGAGCACGGCCTGTCGGTGCCCGCAGTACGTGCGGCGCACAGCGGCGAAAACTTGCTGGCCGTGGAGGTTGATGGCCAACCGCTGCGGGTACGCCTGCTCGACTACATTGACGGTCAACCGTTGACGCGTCTCAAGCACATGCCAGCGCAGGTGATGGCCGAAATGGGCAGGCTGTGCGCGCGGCTCGACAGCGCCCTGGCCGATTTCGACCACCCCGGCCTTGCGCGCACCCTGCAGTGGGACCCGCAACACGCCCAGGCGTTGATCCAGCATCTGCTGCCCGTCCTGCACAACACCGAGCAACGCGTCCGCATCGAACACGCCACCCGCGTCGCCGACGAACACCTCGCACCGCTGGTTGATCGGCTGCCAAGCCAGGCCGTGCACCTGGACATTACCGACGACAACACCGTCTGGGCCCGTGATGGCGAGCGCCAGTGGCAGTTGCAAGGAGTGATCGACTTCGGCGACCTGCTGCGCACGTGGCGCATCGCCGACCTGTCGGTGACCTGCGCGGCGCTGCTGCATCACGCCGAAGGCGACCCGCTGCGGATCCTGCCGGCGATCAGCGCCTACCAGGCGCTCAACCCGCTGACCGACGCCGAGCTGCGTGCGTTGTGGCCTCTGGTACTGAACCGCGCGGCAGTGCTGGTGCTGAGCAGTGCGCAGCAACTGGCCGTGGACCCGGGCAACCAGTACACCCGCGACAACGTCGCCCATGAGTGGGAAATCTTCGACACCGCCACCGCCGTGCCTTTCGCGCTAATGCAAGCGGCCATCCTGCAAGCTGCCGGCCTGCAGCCCGCCACGCCAGACCTGACCGGCTGCGCGCCGCTGCTGCCCGAACTTGCGGGGCAACCGGTGACGCGCGTGGACCTCGGCGTGCTCAGCGAGCATTGTGAAGCGGGCAACTGGGAGCAACCCGGCTTCGACCAACGTCTATTAACCCTGCACCCTGCCCCGGCCTGCAGCCTGCACGGGCAGTATCGCCTGTCGCAAACCCATATCGACCGCCCCGACGAACCCGCCACCTGCGCCCTTGGCGTCGAGCTGCATGTGCCCAACGGCAGCCCGGTGCAAGCGCCGGCAGCCGGCACCTGGCAGCACCGCGGCGACGGCCGGGGCTGCCTGCGCACCCCGCATTGGGCTTTGTGGCTGCAAGGCCTGGAAGACGCACCGGCAGACGGCCAGGCCGTGGAAAAGGGCCAGTTCCTGGGCAGCAGCTGCGGCTTCCTCAGCGTGCAGTTGTGCCTGGACAATGGCATCCATCCGCCGCGCTTCGCCACGCCTTCACAAGCCGCCGCCTGGCTGGCCCTGTGCCCGTCACCGGCCGCCCTGCTGGGCTTCGATTGCGATGCCGAGCCGCTACCCGATCCGCAAGCGCTGCTGGCCCGCCGCGATGCCAGCTTCGCCCGCTCGCAGAAGCACTACTACGCGCAACCGCCGCACATTGAACGTGGCTGGCGCAACTACCTGATCGACATGCAGGGCCGTTCCTACCTGGACATGCTCAACAACGTCGCGGTGCTGGGCCATGGCCATCCACGCATGGTTGCCGAGTCGGCGCGGCAATGGTCGCTGCTGAACACCAACTCGCGCTTCCATTACGCAGCAATCACCGAATTCTCCGAGCGCCTGCTGGAGCTGGCCCCCGAAGGTTTCGACCGGGTGTTCATGGTCAACAGCGGCACCGAGGCCAACGACCTGGCGATTCGTCTGGCCTGGGCCTACAGTGGCGGGCGCGATCTGCTCAGTGTGCTGGAGGCCTACCACGGCTGGTCGGTGGCCACCGATGCCATCTCCACGTCGATCGCCGACAACCCGCAAGCCCTGGAAACCCGCCCAGACTGGGTACACCCGGTCGAAGCACCGAACACCTTCCGCGGCCGCTTCCGCGGGGCCGACAGCGCCGCCGACTACCTGCAAGACGTCGACGCCAAGCTGGCTGACCTCGACGCCCGTGGCCGTCAGCTGGCGGGCATCATCTGCGAACCGGTGTACGGCAATGCCGGCGGTATCTCGCTGCCCGCAGGCTACCTGCGCGCAGCCTATGCCAAGGTCCGCGCCCGCGGCGGGGTGTGCATCGCCGACGAAGTGCAGGTGGGCTATGGCCGCCTGGGCGAGTACTTCTGGGGCTTCGAGGAACAGGGCGTGGTGCCGGACATCATTACCATGGCCAAGGGCATGGGTAACGGCCAGCCACTGGGCGTAGTCATCACCCGTCGCGAAATCGCCGAGGCGCTGGAGGCCGAGGGCTACTTCTTCTCCTCGGCCGGTGGCAGCCCGGTCAGCTGCCGCATCGGCATGGCGGTGCTGGATGTCATGCAGGAGGAAGGCCTGTGGGACAACGCCCGTGACACCGGGCGCTACTTCAAGGCACGCCTGCAGGCGCTGGTCGACAAGTACCCGCTGGCCGGCGCGGCACATGGCTCGGGCTTCTACCTGGGGCTGGAACTGGTGCGCGACCGCACCACCCTGGAGCCGGCCACAGAAGAAACCATGATGCTGTGCAATCGCCTGCGTGACCTGGGCATCTTCATGCAGCCGACCGGCGACTACCTGAACATCCTCAAGATCAAGCCACCGATGTGCACCAGCCGGGCCAGCGTGGATTACTTTGTCGACAGCATTGACCGGGTGCTGGGCGAAGGCCTGTAAGTGTCAAGGCGTGGGCCCGACGGCTGCGGCCCACGCCTGTAATGCCTCACACGCGGCCATGGCCACCTGTTCATCGGTGCGCCCGGTGAACTGCCGCTCGATCGCATCGGCGGCAATCAGCCCGGCAATGGTGGGCTTGCCGACAGCATCGGTCAGGTCCAGCCATTCCCCCCAACTGGCGGGTACGTCGTACCAGCGCAGGTAGCCTGAGGGTGAGCACGGCCACCATCGCTCATCGAACTGCAGAATCACTTTCTCCAGCTTGCCCATCCCCAGATGCGCCAGCGCTCCCTGCTGTGTTTCAGGTAACGCAGGGGTAAAGTGCAACGTTTTCAGAACCCCCACCGGGACTGTGCAAATGCAGAAGTCGCACACTTCGTCATTCACCTTGACGTGCGCGCTCGACCAGTCGATGTGGGTGACAGGACTGTTCAGGCGGATATCCAGGTGCTTCGACAGCAAGTCGACAAGCTCGCTGTAGCCGCCTGGCAGCATACGATCACCATGCCCGACCCCCGCTTCATCCAAGGCACAGACCGACAGTTGCTCGACGGGCAAACACGCTTCCAGTACAAGGTTGGCGTCGATGGCGAACTGCGTGGCACGCGCGAGCGCGGGGTCGAGTGTGGCCATGTAGCCATCGATCGCCTCAGACAAAGGTTGTTGCCGATCGAGACGCCTGGTCAAGACATCCCAGGCGGCGTCGATATCCGGCACCGCCCCGCCGCGTGCTGCTGCAAGCGGGCAACTGAAATCGGTCTCGACGCAAGCCAAGCCATGTTGAAGTGCAACAGCGGCCAATGGGTTCTCGGCAAAATGCTGAAGCCATGCCGCACCTTCATCTGCTTTCACGCCGCCCAACTCGACAGTGTGCGTGCGCCCACCCGTTCGCCCACGCGCCTCCAGCACCGTGCAATCGACCCCCCTTTCCCGCAAGCGTTGAGCGGCAGCCAGGCCTGCACACCCCGCACCGATCACGATCACCTTGCTCGCACCGGCACTCACGGCTGCCTCGGCGGCACGCAGCCCATCATTCCACGCACCATGAGTCATTGCCGGAGCGCTGGCATTACAAGCTTCTCCAGCGATGACCAAGCGCCCATGCAGCACTTGGCCCAAGGCGCTTCGATGCAACGGCGACCCTCCAGGCAGCAAGGCGCTGTAGGCACCGAGGCTGAATGGGTCGCAGCTCCAGTGGGTGACATGCCACGCGGTTGGTCTGTGCACGCTTTTCTCCATTGAGGGGACTGTCCTGCAGGTGCATTAATGTTCATAATTTTTAGCCATAAAAGATGATCATCATCAGGTTTACTGACAATGGCCTTTACCAGCGACTCCTTGACGATTTTCCTCGCGGTGCTCGATGCCGGCTCGTTCTCCGCCGCCGCCCGCAAGCTGGGCCGTGTGCCTTCAGCCGTGAGCATGGCAATCGCCCAACTGGAAGCGGAACTGGACCTGCCCCTGTTCGACCGGGCCACGCGCAAAGCCTTGCCCACCAACGCTGCCCTGGCGCTGGAGCCCCAGGCCAGGCAGGTCATCTGCCAACTCAACCTGCTGGATGCCCAGGCCCTGCAATTGCACAAAGGCCTGGAAAAGCGCCTGACCATCGCCATGGCGCCCGAGTTGCAGACCGGCCGCTGGAGCCAGCCGCTGGAAATCCTCGCCCAGGCATTTCCCAGCCTGGAAGTTGAGGTACGTTCGGCCACCCAAACCGAAGCCATTCGCCTGCTGCATGACGGCAGTGTGCAATTGGCCCTGGTGTTCGAACGGCCCGGCATCGATGAGCGCGAGTCATTCCTCGAGGCCGGCAGCCAACTGCTGGTGGCCGTTGCCTCACCGCGCCATCCAGCCGGGCAGAACAGCGGTTCGCCATTGCCTGAAGAGGCCTTTGCCGAACAACGGCAGATCATCGTGGCTTCGGGCAAGGCCACCGGATCGGACCCGCGCATGGTGCTATCCCGGCGCATCTGGCTGACCGACAGCTACTTGGCCACGCTGGACCTGGTGCAGTCCGGGCTGGGCTGGGCCTACCTGCCGCAGCCATTGGTCGAACCGCTGATTGCCTCGGGCGCACTGGCCGAGGTGCGCTTCGACAACATGGCCAGCCGCCTGCGCTTGTGGGTAGACATCATCTGGATCAAGTCGCGCCCGTTGGGCCTGGGCGCGCGACGCTACCTGGAAGTCATGCGCCAGTTGTTCGAGAAGGAGCCACCCAGGGCCTGACCCCCTTGCGCGCGTCCAGGCCCTGCAGGCGTTCGCCCAGCCCTTTGGGCTGCGGGTTATGCTGTCGGCGCTACCAACCTGTAGCCAACCCCCGCCTCGGTAATGATGAACCGCGGCGCCGTGGGGTCATCGCCCAGCTTCTGTCGCAGATGCCCGACCACGATGCGCAGGTAGTGGGTATCCTCCGCATGGGTCGGCCCCCAAATATCCTTGAGCAGCTGCTGCTGGGTAATCACCCGCCCGGGGTGCCCGGCCAACAGCGCCAGCAAAGCATACTCCTTGCGTGTCAATGCCACCTCCACACCGTCGAGCGTCACCCGGCGGAAGGCAAAATCCACCGTCAGCGGCCCAAAGCTGGCCGCCACTTCCGAGCCGCCGGCTTGGGGCACCTGGCGCAGCAACGCCCGCACGCGCGCGAGAAACTCCTGGATACCGAACGGCTTGGTCACATAGTCATTGGCGCCACCATCCAGCGCATCGACCTTCTGCACTTCACTGGCACGCACCGACAACACCATCACCGGCACTGCACTCCATTCGCGCAACTCACGCAGTACCTGCTGGCCGTCCATGTCCGGCAGCCCCAGGTCGAGCACCACCAGGTCCGGCTTGCCCAATGCCGCCTGGGCCAACCCTTCGGCACCGGTGGCGGCCTCCAGCACCTTGTAGCCTTGCGAGGCCAGGCTGATACGCAGGAACTTGCGGATCTGCGGTTCATCGTCGATGACCAACAGGGTGGCGGACTGGCTCATGGGGTTTCGCTTTCGGCTTCAGGTTGAGGAGGCAGCGGCAAGCATAGAGTGATGCTGGTGCCTTGGCCATCAACGCCTTCGCCCACCAGAATCTGTCCGCCATGGGCACCGATCATGCCCTGGCAGATCGCCAGGCCCAGCCCGGTACCCTGCCCGCCGCGGTCGCCACGGGCGGCGGTGTAGAACATGTCGAAGATTTTCTCGCGGTCGGCTACGGGAATGCCGGGGCCCTGGTCGCTGACGGTCAAGCGCAGCTGGTCGTCATGCACCGCCACCTGCAGCTCAAGCCGACCATTGGCCGGCGAAAAGCGTGCGGCGTTTTCCAGCACGTTGACCAGTGCCTGCTCGATCAACGCCGCATGCACGAACAGCAATGGCAGCTCGGCCGGCACGTCCGTGTGCACACGCAGCGGCGCCAGCACCACCCGCAGGCGGTTGAGCGCACTGCCGACGATATCCGCCGGGGCCACCCAGTCGCGGGCCAGCTTGAGGCCGCCATGGCCCAGGCGGGTCATGTCCAGCAGGTTCTGGATGTAGCGATCGAGGCGTTCGGCTTCGTTACGGGTGCCCTCCAGCAGCTCGCGGCGGTCTTCAGCCGGGATCGCATCGCCCAACGCCAACAGGCTGTCGATGCTGCCACGCATGGCGGTCAACGGCGTGCGCAAGTCATGGGACACGGAAGCCAGCAGGGCGCTGCGCAGTTGCTCGGTTTCGCCGTGCAGGCGTGCGGCCTCCAGCTGTTCGGCCAGGCGTGCGCGGGCCAGGGCCTGGGCCAGGGGCTGGCCTAGGGCGGTGAGCAGGCGCCGGCGTGGGTCGCTGAGCGGCTGCCCGTTGCGCGGGCGCACCCCCAGCAGCGCCAGCGGCTGATCGTCCACCGCCAATGGCCACCACCACCAGCGGCCATTAGGCAGGGTATCGCTGCCGTGGCCGGCGGCCTGCCCGTGCTGCCAGGCCCAATCGGCAGCCGCCCGTTCGGTGTCGCTGAAAGTGCAGGCTTCCCCGCTGGCCACTTGCAACTGGCCTTCGGCGTTGCGCTCCAGCAAGCACACTTGGGTGTCCTGCCAGCCGTCCAGGTGTTGGCCGGCAGCCTTGAATATGGCTTGGCGGTCGGTGGCTACCGTCAACCGGCGAGACAGGTCGAGCAACTGGCTGGTCTGCGCCTGGGTCTCGCGCAGCGCCTGCAACTGGCGACGCTGGCGCGCGGCCAGGTTGCCGGTGAGCGCAGCCATCAACAGAAAGAACACCAGTGTCAGCACGTCTTCTTCGCGCTGGATGGTGAACGAGAAGTTGGGCGGTATGAACAGGAAGTCATAGGCCAGGAACGACAGCGCGGCGCAAGCCAGCGCAGGTCCCAGGCTACTGCGCACTGCGACCAGCAACACCGCCGCCAGGAACACCAGCGAGATATTGGGCAGCGCCAGCACACTGGCCACCGCCCAGGCCAGACCCGCAGCCATCACGGTGGCCAGCAGCGCCAGCAGGTAATGACGCCACACCCACACCCGCCGCACGGCTGAACGCGGCGCTGGCGGCTGCACGTCGCGGTCCAGCACGTTGATTTCCAGGCCACGGCTTTCGCGCAGCAGCCGCGCCGCCACACCCGCGCCGAACAAACGCCGACGCAGGCGGTTGCGGGACTGCCCGACCAGCACCAGGCTGGCCCGCCGTTCGACAGCATGCTGGATCAGCGTACGGGCCACTTCGCCAGCACGCAGCAGCACCACCTCCCCGCCCAGTCGCTCGGCCAGTTGCTGCGCGGCTTGCAAACGATGCCGTGCGGTTTCGTCACGCAGGCGGCCGTTGTCCACATGCACCAGGCTCCACGGCAGGTGGCGGCGCTGGGCCACGCGGCTGGCATGGCGCACCAGGCGTTCGGCCTGGTCATCACCGTCTATGCCCACCAGCAACCGGCCGCGCAAAGCCGGCGCCTCCTGGCCGCGCTGACGATAGCCGTGGGCCAGGTCGGCATCGACCTGAGCAGCGGCGGTCTGCATGGCCAGCTCGCGCAGGGCGGTGAGGTTGGTTTGCGAAAAGTACGCATCGATGGCCGCCCGAGCTTGCTCGGGCACGTACACCTTGCCTTCACGCAGGCGTTCGAGCAGCTCTCGCGGAGGCAGGTCGATCAGCACCAGCTCGAACGCTTCCTGCAGCACCCAGTCCGGCAGGGTCTCGCGCACTTGCACGCCGGTAATGTCACGGACCTTGTCGTTGAGGCTTTCCAGGTGCTGGACGTTGACCGTGGTGTACACGTCGATGCCTGCGGCCAAGAGTTCTTGCACGTCCTGCCAGCGTTTGGCGTGGCGGCTGCCGGGGGCGTTCGTGTGGGCCAGTTCGTCCACCAGGGCCAAGGCCGGTGCGGCACGCAACAGGCCGTCAAGGTCCATTTCCTCGAGGGTGACGCCACGGTACTGGCTACGCAGCAAGGGCTGCTGATGCAGCCCTCCGAGCAACGCTTCGGTTTCGGCGCGGCCATGGGTTTCGACCACCCCGGCCAACACCTGCACGCCCTGGCGTTGCTGGGCGTGTGCGGCCTGGAGCATGGCGAAGGTCTTGCCGACGCCGGGGGCAGCGCCGAGGAACACCTTCAGCCGGCCCCGGCCGGTGCGTGGGAGGTTGGCCAACAGCGCATCGGCGCGGGCGGAGTCACTCATGTTTCATCCTTTGCTTTTTCCAGCAGTCGGCCACTTCAGGGAAAGCCCCCTTAACGTGTAGGAGCGTGTTTACCCGCGAATACGTCAGTGGCACCACCACCGCATTCGCGGGTAAACCCGCTCCTACAGGCTTCCTGCCAGCGCTTCGATTACCTGACAATGGCAAGCTTTTCCAAGGCCTGGTTCAACGCCAGCACGTTGACCACCGGCGGGCCGATCAATGGGTGGAGGGTGGCCTGTTCCAGCAAGGCTTGCAAGCGCTCGACCGGCAGCTGCCGTGCCGCCGCCACCCGCGGGATCTGATAGGCCAAGGCCTCCGGTGGCAGGTGCGGGTCCAGGCCGCTGCCCGAGGTGGTCAGCAGCGCCTGCGGCACTGGCCCCTGCTGCGCCTGATACAACGTGGCCGCATCGCCCTTTACCCGCTCAGCCAGCGCCGGGTTGCTCGGCGACAGGTTGCTGGCGCCGCTGGCCACGGTCGCGTAGGCACCTGCCGAGGGCCGCGAGTGGAACCAGCCATCGCCCTGGAAGTCCTGGGCGATCAATGCCGAACCCCGCACCTGGCCTTGCGCATCGCGTACCAGGCTACCGTTGGCCTGGTTCGGGAAAGCGACTTGGGCAATACCGGTCACCGCCAGCGGATACAGGGCGCCCGTCACCAGGGTCATCAACAAAGCCAGGCTCAATGCCGGGCGTAGATAAGCAGTCATGGCGGCCTCCTCAGACCAGGTTCAGGGCGTTGAGCAGCAGGTCGATCAGCTTGATCCCGGCAAACGGCACCACAATGCCACCCAGCCCGTAGATCAGCAGGTTGCGCCGCAACAGGTGCGCCGCACTGGCCGCCTGCACGCGCACCCCACGCAGCGCCAGCGGGATCAGCACGATGATGATCAGCGCGTTGAACACGATCGCCGACAGGATGGCGCTCTGCGGGCTGGCCAGTTGCATCAGGTTGAGCACACCCAGTTGCGGGTAGATGGCAGCGAACAGCGCCGGCAGGATGGCGAAGTATTTGGCCACGTCGTTGGCAATGGAGAACGTTGTCAACGCACCGCGGGTGACCAGCAGCTCCTTGCCGACCTGGACTACGTCCAGCAGCTTGGTCGGGTCGCTGTCCAGGTCGACCATGTTGGCGGCCTCCCGCGCAGCCTGAGTGCCGTCGTTCATGGCCATGCCTACGTCAGCCTGGGCCAGTGCCGGGGCGTCGTTGGCACCGTCGCCACACATGGCAACCAGGCGGCCGTCATTCTGCTCCTGGCGAATACGCGCCAGCTTCTTCTCGGGCGTGGCCTCGGCCAGCACGTCATCGACCCCCGCTTCGGCGGCGATGGCGGCCGCAGTCAACGGGTTGTCGCCGGTCACCATGACCGTGCGGATGCCCAGCTTGCGCAGCTCGGCGAAGCGCTCGCGGATACCAGGCTTGACCACGTCCTTGAGGTGGATCACACCCAGCAAACGCTTGTCGACGCACACCAGCAACGGTGTGCCGCCACTCTGCGCGATGCGTTCGACTTCACGGGCCAGCGCCGCCGGCATTTCCAGGCGTTGCATACCGACGAATGCCAGCACCGCATCGACGGCGCCCTTGCGGTAGCGGTGCTGCTGGAAGTCGATGCCCGACAGGCGTGTCTCGGCACTGAACGCCACCGCTTCGAACTGCCCGGCAGGCGGGTCGACAAAGTCGTGCAACTGGCGCAGGTATTCGACAATCGATTTGCCTTCGGCGGTGTCGTCGGCCAGCGACGCCAGCAAGGCGCCCTCCCCCAGTTCCTTGGCGGTAATGCCCGGTGCAGCATGCAGTGCGCTGCAGCGGCGGTTACCGAAGGTGATGGTGCCGGTCTTGTCGAGCATCAGCGTATGCACGTCCCCGGCCGCCTCGACGGCGCGGCCCGAGCGGGCAATGACATTCAGCCGTACCAGCCTGTCCATGCCGGCGATACCGATGGCCGACAGCAGGCCGCCGATGGTGGTCGGGATCAGCGTCACCAGCAGCGCGGCCAGGAAGATCAGCGGCAGGCTGCCACCCACGAAGTGGGCGAACGGCTGCAAGGTCACCACCACGATCAGGAAAATCAGGGTCAGGCCGATCAGCAAGATGTCGAGGGCGATTTCGTTCGGGGTCTTCTGCCGCTTGGCCCCTTCAACCAGGGCGATCATGCGGTCCAGGGTCGACTCGCCCGGGTTGCTGGTGATGCGGACAAGCAGCCAGTCGGAGACCAGCCGCGTATTGCCGGTCACCGCCGAGCGGTCGCCACCTGATTCGCGTATTACCGGCGCGGACTCGCCGGTAATGGCGGCCTCGTTGACGGCCGCAATGCCTTCAATCACCTCGCCGTCGCCGGGGATCATTTCGCCGGCGACCACGCGTACCACATCGTCCTTGCGCAGCGCGCTGGCAGCTACCGTCTCGTAGCTGCCATCACGCAGACGACGCTGGGCGGTCAGGCCCTGGCTGCCGGCCTTGAGGCTGTCGGCGCGGGCCTTGCCACGGCCTTCGGCCAACGCCTCGGCGAAGTTGGCGAACAACACGGTGAACCACAGCCACAGGGCAATCTGCACCGCAACACCGGTGCTCACGCCGCCGCCGGGGGCGAAACACAGCACGGTGGTCAGCACCGCGGTCAGGGCCACCACCAGCATTACCGGGGAGCGCTTGAGCTGACGCGGGTCGAGCTTGACGAACGCCTGCACCAGCGCCGGGCGCCACAGCGCGGCGAAGCGGGTCTGGTCCTTGGCATTGTGCCGGCTATTCACTTCAGGAATGGGCATGTTCATGATCGGTCCTCAAAAACCCAGGCTAAGGTGTTCGGCGATTGGCCCAAGGGCCAGGGTCGGCAGGAAGGTCAGGCCACCGACCAGCAGGATGGTCACCAGCAGCAAGCCGGTGAACAGCGGGCCGTGAGTCGGGAAGCTGTTCTGCCCCAGCGGCGCGCTTTTTTTCGCCGCCAGGCTGCCGGCCAACGCCAGTATCGGCAGGATGTAGCCGAAGCGGCCGATGAGCATGGCCAGGCCGATCATCAGGTTGTGGTACACGGTGTTGGCGCCAAACCCGGCAAAGGCCGAGCCGTTGTTGGCCGAGCCCGAGGTATAGGCGTACAGCAACTGGCTGAAACCATGCGCCCCCGGGTTGGTGACCGCCCCGGCCGGGCCGGGCAGGCTGGCGGCGATGGCGCCAAGTACCAGCACGCCGACCGGCATCACCAGCAGGGTTGCCACCAGAAGCTGCACTTCACGGGCCTGCAGCTTCTTGCCCAGGTATTCCGGGGTACGGCCAATCATCAGCCCGGCCAGGAACACCGCGATAAGGACGAACAGCAGCATGCCGTAGAGGCCCGCGCCGACGCCGCCGAATATCACCTCGCCGACCATCATGTTGACCATCGCCACCATACCGGTCAGCGGGTTCAGGCTGTCGTGCATGGCGTTGACCGAACCGTTGGAGGCGGCGGTGGTGGTGACCGTCCACAGCACCGAACCGGTGGTGCCGAAGCGGCTTTCCTTGCCCTCCAGGGGGGCGGTCTGCTGCACCTGCGTGCTTTCCAGGGCCGGGTTTGGCTGGTGCTCGGACCACAGCGCCGTGCTACCGCCGATCAGGAACAGGGCAAGCATGCAGGCGAGGATGGCGCGGCTCTGACGCAGGTCCTTCACGTAGTGACCGAAGGTGAACACCAACGCCACCGGAATGAGGATGATCGATGCCACCTCGAACAGGTTGCTCCAGGCCGTTGGGTTTTCGAACGGGTGCGCCGAGTTGACGCCGAAGAAGCCACCGCCATTGGTACCCAATTGCTTGATGGCGATCTGGCTGGCGGCCGGCCCCAGCGGAATGGTCTGGTCGGCACCTTGCAAGGTCAGCGCGTGGGCGTAGTCGGCAAAGGTCTGCGGTACGCCCTGCCACACCAGCAACAGCGCCAGCAGCAAGCACAGCGGCAGCAGGCCGTAGAGGGTGGCACGGGTCATGTCGACCCAGAAGTTGCCCAGCGTCGTCGCGCTGCGCCGGGCGATACCGCGGCACAGGGCAACCAGCACGGCCAGGCCGGTGGCAGGGCTGACAAAGTTCTGCACGGTCAGGCCAAGCATCTGGCTCAGGTAGCTGACCGACGCCTCACCGCTGTAGGCCTGCCAGTTGGTGTTGGTAACGAAACTGACGGCGGTGTTGAACGCCAGCGACCATTCCTGGCCAGGCAGGTGCTGTGGGTTGAGTGGCAGGTGGCCCTGCAACAGCAGCACGCTGAACAGCAGCAGGAAGCCGACCAGGTTGAACGCCAGCAGGGCCAGGGTGTATTGCCGCCAGTTCTGCTCCTGGCTGGCGTTCACACCCGCCAGCCGGTAACAGCCCTGCTCGACCGGCCCCAGCACAGGCGTCAGCCAGGTACGCTGGCCTTCCATGACCTTGAAGTAGAACCGCCCGAGCCAGGGTGCTGGTAGCAGCACAATGGCAAAGAATGCCAGGAGCAAGGCGAAATCGTAACTGTGCATGGCCGCTCCCTAGCTGCGATCGGCGCGCAGCAGCGCCACCAGCAGATAAAACGCCAATGCCACTGCCAGCAGCAGTGACAGCCCGTCGAGCATGTTCATGTGTGGTTCTCCCCGTGTTACGGCTTGGGCCGCTTTGGGGAAATTGTCCGAGGGAGGGGCGTAAAGGGGCGAGATCGGGGGATGGGGGTGGGGATAAAGAATGCGTAAAGATCAGCGTTGCGGTTTGCCTGTAACGGCCTCTTCGCGGGCTCGCCCGTTCCCACGGGCACTGCACAGCCTTCACGGCCTGTGTGGTACCTGTGGGAGCGGGCAAGCCCGCAAAAGGGCCGACGCAGGCTTACTGTTGTGGCGGCTGCGCCGCGTTACGGCTCCAGTCCAGCAGGAGGCTGTAGCCCACCGCCAGCAAGGTCGGCCCGATGAACAGGCCAATGAAGCCGAAGGCAAGCAAGCCGCCGAACACGCCCAGCAGCACGATCACCAGCGGCAGGTTGCCACCACGGCTGATCAGGTAGGGTTTGAGCACGTTGTCCACGCCGCTGATGACGAAGGTGCCCCAGACGCCCAGGAACACCGCCATGCCGTATTCGCCCTTCCACACCAGCCAAGCGGTGGCCGGGATCCAGGCCAGTGGCGGCCCCATGGGGATCAGGCTGAGCATGAAGGTCACCAACCCCAGCACGATCGCCCCGGGCACCCCGGCGATCAGGAAGCCGATCAATGCCAGCAGGGCCTGCGCGGCCGCCGTGCCGATCACCCCGTTGACCACCCGCTGCACGGTAGCGGCTACCAGGTCCAGGTAATACTCGGCGCGTTCGCCCACCAGCCGGTGCAGCAAGCGCAGCACGAATGCCGCCAAGCGTGGCCCGTCGCGGTAGAAGAAGAACACGAACACCAGGCTCAGGGTCAGTTCCAGCACGCCGCTGCCGATCTGCGCGCTGCGCGCCAGCAACCAGTTGCCCACCTGCCCAAAGTAAGGCTTGATCGAGGTAAGCAAGGCTGCGCCTTGCTGGTCCAGCGATTGCCAACCGTTGACCAGACGCTCGCCAACGAATGGAATGCCACCCAGCCAGGCCGGTGCATCGGGCAGGCCGTCGACCTGCACGTCACGCACGAACGCCGTAGCGTCGCGAATGTGATCGGCCAGGTTGAACCCCAGCCACACCAGCGGCAGTGCCACGATCAGGATCCAGGCCATGGTCAGCAGGCCGGCTGCCAGCGTCTCACGACCGCCCAGCAGGCGCGTAAGGAAGCGCATCAACGGCCAGCTGGCAAAAGCCAGGATGGCCCCCCACAGCAATGCCGATATGAACGGTGCCATCACCCACAGGCCGGCACCTAGCAACGCCACCAGCAGAATCTGGACCAGCAGGCGATCATTGTTAACCATGAGGGTGCTCGTTCAAGGGATCAGTTCAAGGTGCAGGCCGTCTGTAGGCGCGCTGCCGACTTCAAGACGGCGATTGCGCACCCCGGCCTTGACCAGCGCCTCGCGCCAGGCCTCAGCCTGGGCGCCACTGAGGCTGACGCGCAAGGTGCTATCAAGGTTCAGGCTGCGGGCCAGCAGGTTTACCCAGGCGTCTTGCGGCGCAGCAAGGTCAGGGTAGTCGAGCTTGCCGGTGTCACGCATTTCGCGCAGCACCGTGGCGGCGGTTGGCAGCAGCTCGCCCAGCGGGCTGCCTGCGATGAACTCTTCCACATGCAGATAGGCACGGCGGTTGCCACGGGTAACGCTGTACAGCGCGACCAGGGTGTCGGCCTCGTCTGCCGAGCGGCGTAGCAGGATGAACGCCTGCTGCTCGTCGCCTCCGTTGAGGCGGGCATTGGCGAACACATCATTGGCCCACAGGCTGGCCTCACCGCAATCACGTCCCTGACACCAGAACAACGGGTAGCCACCCTCGCGCACAAGTGCTTCGCGGGCACTGGTGAAGGCCTCGCGTGCAGTCCGCTCGACGGGCAATTCGTAGGTTACCGAGCTGACCTGACCGCGGCTTTCGACTTTGTCATCGACCCGCAGGCGGCCACTGATCTTGCGTAGCGGGCCCATCGGGTAGACCCGCTCCTGTTCCGTCGCCGGGCGTTGATCGACCACCTTGGCGTCCTGCGGGACCGGCAGGACGCCGGCCCACGACACGGGGGTGGCGAGCACCAGACAGGCAGCCAAGGCAGTGCGAATGGAAACGGGTACGCTCATTGGCGAACCAGGCGGCGCTCAGCGCCGAATTGAAGCTCCAGGATGTCTGGCAGTTGCATGGTTGTCTCCCTGTTCAACCCGCCAAGCCTCGACACTTGTCCGGTGCAAGTCAAGCAAAGCCAAAGAAGCGATTGATACAGTCTGCAACAAGGGCCGCGCCCTGCGCATCGTTCAGGTGCAGGTGATGGCCGCCGGGTAGTGTCACCTGTTCAAAGGGTAGCTGCTCCAGCAACCCGGCGTGGCGCGCCAGCATACCGTCGGCGGCCACCACCAAGAGCGCCGGGCAACTCACCCGCCGCACATAGGCCATGGCCTGGGCCTCGCTCAGGCGCACCGGCGAGGGCAGGGTCAGCCGGCTGTCGCTGCGCCAGCTGTAGCCACCGGGCACCGGCATCAGGCCACGCTGGGCCAGCAGCTCCGCCGCTTCACGGCTGACCGCGACCATGCCTTTCATCCGGGCTTGCACCCCTGCTTCCAATGTCGCATACACCGACTTGCGCTTGCCATCCAGCCGCAACTGGGCTTGCAGTGTCATCCCTAAGCGCTCACCTGCGTCCTGCTCGGCGCCAGTCGGCGGGATCACGCCGTCGATAAGCGCCAGGTGACTGACCCGATCGGGCAATGCACCGGCCAGTTGCACCGAAATGATCGCGCCCAGCGAATGCCCCAGCAGGGCGAAACGCGGCCAACCCAGTTGCTCGGCCACGCGCAGCACGTCATGGGCATAGTCGGCCAGGGCATAACCGGCGCCAAGCGGGCGGTGCTCCGAATAACCATGGCCGGCCAGGTCCAGGGCGACGAGGCGTAGACCTTTCAGTTGCGGTGCCAGGCGGGCAAAGCTGTTGGCATTGTCCAGCCAGCCATGCAGGGCAATCACCGGCAGCCCGTCTTCGGGGCCGAACAGGTGTGCAGCCAGTTCGATATGGCCCAGGCTCAGACGAATTTCCTCAACGTGTGCGCTCATGCCTGGCTCCAGCGGTCGAACAGGCCCTTGATCAGGCTGGCAGTGTCGGCCGGGCGCTCCAGCGGGAACATGTGCCCACCCGGTACACTGTGGTATTCACCTTTGGGCATACTGCGCACAGCCAAGGTGTGGTGGCGACGAATGACGTTGCTCCGGTTGCCGCGCACCATGGCCAGCGGCACCTGCAACTGGCGCGCGGGGGCGGGGCTGGTATGCGGGATGCTGCGGTAGATGCTGATTTCAGTAGCAGGGTCGAAGCGCAACTGCAGCCCTTGTTCCACCACCTGCAGGCCATGTTCTACATAAGCGTCGAGGCAATCGGGATCGAAATGGCGGAACAGTGATTTGCCAGCGAAATAGTCCCGGGCGCTGTCGCGGTCATTGAACGTTTCGCGACGCCCCAGGGTGCGCCCGGCCGGTGTGATGCGGTCGATGAAACCAAAGCGCTTGGCTGTACGCAGCAGCCATTGATCAGCGCGGGTGAGCACCGGAGAGTCGAGCATCACCAGCCCCCGGTAGTACTCGGGGCAGCGCAATGCCGCGTGCAGGTGCAACACGCCACCCAGCGAATGGCCGACGCCCCAGACCGGCTGGTCCTGCTGCGCCAGGTGATGCAACAATTCATCGACCAGGCTTTGCCAGTTTTCGTCCACGGGAAAGCGCGGGTCATGCGCGTGCTGGGCCAGGTGCTGCACCTGATAGTCCGGCGCCAGCGCTGCAAACAGCTTGCCGTAGGTAGCCGATGGGAAACCGTTGGCATGGGCGAAAAAGATCTGCTGCGACATGGCGCCTGGTCCGGACCGGAATGATGGCCCATTGTCGGCATCGCGGGGCGGTTCGGCAATGTCCATAAAGGTCATCGGCGAGGGGGATCAGGTCATGCCGAGCGGTCGAAACTGCTCAGCGACCGACGCAGGCAGGCCTGCATGTAGGCCACTTGGCTCTCCAGCGCCTCGCGGGCCAGACGCTGGTCCTGGTAGTCCAGTTGCAGGCGGCGCAAGGCCAGACAACTGGTTTGCAGCAGGTGCGAGACCCGCAGGCAGGCGTCCTGCAGCGTCCGCAGGTCCTGCTCGCATTGTTGCCTCGCAACAGGGTCCAGCCCAGGGTTGTCGTTCACCTTGCGCATCAGGTGGTAAAGCTTGGCATCGGCCGATTCACGCAGCAGGCTGTATTGGGCGAAATCCAGCGAAGTACCTTGGTCAACCTGTTCCAGGGTGGGTTGCAGGTCCAGGGAGCGCAACAGCTCCAGCATTTCACCCCTCATTCGCCGTTCCCTGATGTTTGCCATGTGGCAACGCTAACAAGCGGTGGTGAAGTGCGACAACTGACAAAAATGCCAGTTGCCTTATCGCTCTTTACCCATGCCAGCATGCAGACGCGAGCGAAACAGTGGCCTGCACAAGCCATGGGAAGTTCACGCGGGTGAGTGGATGGCCCGAAGCGTCATCAACCCTGCCAGCGGCCACTCCCCTTCCAGCTCTGCCAGGCTGGCAGTGCTCATGGCTGCCGGCTGTTGCCTGTGGCCGTGCTCCAGCGCACCGACCAAGGTGCCTACCAGCGGCTGGTGGCTGACCAGCAGCACATGCTCAAGCCCCAAGCGCTCGATTTCGCCGATGACCTGCTGTACATCACCCTCGGGCGTCAGCCAGGGCACGGTGCGCACCGGTTCGGCGAAACCCAGGGTGTCATGCACCAGCGCGGCGGTCTGCTGGGCGCGTACGTAAGGGCTGGCGACAATCGCCTGCAGTGGCTGCCCGATCAGGTAAGCCGCACTGTGCAGCACCTGCTCGCGACCATGGGCCGTCAACCGGCGCTCGGCATCTGTCTTGGCCCGCGGCTCAGCTTCACCGTGGCGCAGCACCCACAGCTTCACAGCTTGGGTTCCTCGTCACGCACCGGATGCGCGGCCGGTGCCACGGCGTGCGCGGCTTCACCTTCCGGCGCACGCGGGGCCGGCCAGTCTGCGAACGGCCATGGCTTCTGGTCGCTGTGGAAACTGCCGAAGCGACCGATCTGTGCCAGGTACTGGCTCAGGCTGTCGCCGAAGTTCATCAGGCTGGCGCTGGGCGCGCCATACACCAGTCGGTAGATCAGCTGTACCAGCACCAGGCCACCCAACAGCAACTCGGCCAGTTGCCAGACCACCAGGAACACCAGCATCCACAGCACCCGCAGGATGATCGACTCGCGCTGGGCGCGTTCGGGCGTATCGTTCATGTGTTGCTCCTTGCTCGTGTCAGAGCCGCCAAGGGCTCAGTTGAAACCGCTGATGGAAATGAAATCGACATCGGTCTTGGGCTCGGCGCGCATCAGGTGCTCGATCACCTGGTTCAGCGTGCGGCCTTCGAACAGGATGGCATGCAGGCCGGCCACCAGCGGCATGTACACCTGCACTTGCTGGGCTTTGGTCTTGAGCACCTTGAGCGTGTTGACACCTTCGGCCACTTCGCCCAGGCGGCTGACTGCCTCTTCCAGGCTTTGACCCTGGCCCAGTGCGTAGCCAACCTGATAGTTGCGGCTCTTGGGCGAGGAGCAGGTGACGATCAGGTCACCGACACCGGCCAGGCCGAGGAAGGTCATGGGGTTGGCGCCCTGGCTGACGGCGAAACGGGTCATCTCGGCCAAGGCCCGGGTAATCAGCATGCTCTTGGTGTTCTCGCCCATCCCCAAGGCCACAGCCATGCCGGCGATGATCGCGTAGACGTTCTTCAATGCACCGCCCAGTTCGACGCCGAAACGGTCGGCACTGGCGTAGACGCGGAAGGTACGCCCGTGCAGCACGGCCTGTACCTGCTGGCACAGGTCTTCGTGCTCACTGGCCACCACTGTGGCAGTCAGTGCATGTTCGGCGATTTCGCGCGCCAGGTTGGGCCCTGACAAAACGCCGATGCGCGCCTCGGGGGCGATTTCTTCGAGGATCTGGCTCATCAGCTTGAAGCTTTGCGCTTCGATGCCCTTGGTCAGGCTGACCAGGCCTTTGCCGCGCAGCAGCTCGGCATGCGGTGCCAGCACGCTGCGCAAGGCACTCGATGGCAGGGCAACGAAGATCAGCTCGCTGGCCTGCAGGGTGGCCAGCAAGTCGTTGACCGGCTCAACCCCATCGTGCAGGCGGATACCCTTGAGGTAGCGCGGATTCTCGCGATTCACACGCATGGCCTCGGCCTGCGCCGGGTCGCGCATCCATTGACGCACCGGCACACCGTTTTCCGCCAGCAGGTTCGCCACGGCGGTGCCGAAGCTACCGCCGCCCAGAACCGCAACAGGTTGCTGTTCAGTCATATCCAATCCATTAAAGCCAAAAGTTAAGTGGCGACCCCGCCATTATACGGCTCGCCTGCCATGCGCCAAGGTCAGCAACGCAGATCACACTGTCATGGCCACGTTGCAACAAATGCAGGCGCGAGCGTGCTCGCGATGCACCGCGCCGGCGGCGCTCGATTTCCGCCCCCACGAAAGCGTCAAGACAGGCACGCTGCAAAACCGCTGCAGATCACTGGAAAATACGCCAAGGTCAGTTACCATGCCTGTTTCAATCCTGAAACAAAGGCCGCTCCGTGTTCCCTGGCACGCCACCGTACCCGCGCCTGCTGTTATTGACCGCCCTGCTCGGCGGCCAGGCTGCGGCCGACGACCTGTTTATCGACACCCCCGACCTGCCACAGGTTCTGACCGCCACACGCCTGAAACAATCCCCCGCCGCTGTCCCGGGCAGCATGACCGTACTCGACAGCGAACTGATTCGCGCCAGCGGTGCCCGTGACATCCCCGAACTGCTGCGCCTGGTACCGGGCATGATGATCGGCTACGGTGCCGGCAATCAACCCACGGTCAACTACCACGGCAGCAACGTCAACGACGCACGGCGCATGCAGGTACTGATCGATGGCCGTTCGGTGTACCGCGCAGGCCTGGCCACGGTGGACTGGAGCGACATCCCCTTGGCCATGGAGGACATCGAGCGCATCGAGGTGTTCCGCGGCCCGAACACCGTCAGCTATGGCGCCAACGCGCTGATGGCAGTGGTCAACATCCTCACCCGCAACCCCGCCGACAGCCATGGTACACGGCTGAAAGTGACGCGCGGCCAGGACGGCATCAACGACTTCTATGCCAGCCACGGCTTCGGCTGGGACGGTGGCGACATGCGCCTGTCGCTGTCGGGCCAACAGGACGACGGCTTCGATGAGAACCAGTTTGGCCAGGACTACCGCGACAGCCGCCGCCTGACCCGCTTCAACCTCAGCGCCAACCACAACCTGGCGGTCGACCAGACCCTGGAGTGGCAACTGGCGGCCAAGGAAGGCAGCAATCAGCGGCCCTACACCTACCAGCCGGTGTTCCAGCAGTACGAGTCCGGGAACAATGCCGACGTCAACGCCAAGGACTATGCGGGCTCGTTGCGCTGGACCAAAGACCTCAGCGCTGAACACAGCCTTTATATCCAGGGCTCAGCCCAGCATTTTGATCGCCAGCAAGTGTGGCGCGCCTGTGATGCCTTGCAGTCGTTCAGCCCCGAACTGACCCAGCTCTGGCAGATGAACCCCGACTTCGCCGAAAAAGTAGCGCGCGGTATTGCGACCGGCGCCCCCCTTTCCACTGACGACCCAGCCCTGAAAGGCCTTCTGCAGAAAGTGCAGCAGCAATGGGAGCAGGGAGGGCGGGAGCAGGTCTGCGGCGATGTGGACCAGAGCACCCGTGAAACCCGCTATGACCTGGAAATCCAGGACACCCTGAGCCTGACTGATAGCCTGCGTCTGCTCAGTGGCATGAACTACCGCTATGATCGCGCCGACTCGCAGACCTACTTCAACGGCAGCATCGACGACCAGACCTGGCGCCTGTTCGGCCAGCTGGAATGGCGGGCCGACGAGCACTGGATATTGCAGGGTGGCGCCATGTTCGAAGACTCGCGCCTGTCAGGCAGTTCGCTGACCCCACGCGTCGCGGTCAACTACCTGATCACCCCACGCCACGGCCTGCGTGCGGTGTACTCCGAAGCGGTGCGCTCGCCCGACATGTTCGAGAACAACGTCAACTGGAGTTACACGGTCAAGAACCTCACCCCCAATTCATTCGGCCTGCAAAACGGTGAGTACTTCGTCAAGACCCGTGGCCCTGGCGACCTTGAACAGGAGCGCATGCGCTCGCGCGAGCTGGGCTACAACGGCTACTTCAGCGACCTCGACCTGAGCCTGGATGTGAAGCTGTTCTACGACGAGATCACCGGCATGATCAGCGAGCCGCTGAGGAACAACCAGTACATCGCCAGCAACGCCAACAAGGCCCGTTTCAGCGGCAGCGAGGCGCAAATGGACTGGCGCCCCACCCTGCGCGACCGCCTGCGCCTGACCTATGCTTACGTCGATGCCTGGGCCAGTAACCCCGACGACCGTCGCCTTAGCGCCCGCAACAGCGGCTCGGCCGGGTGGATGCGCGAATGGGGTGCCGGCTGGTCGAGCGCGCTGTTCTATTACGGTGACGATGCCCTCAACCAGTACCGCTACGAGCGTCTGGACCTGCGCCTGGCCAAGCGTTTTCGGGTGTATGGCAGCAACCTGGAGCTGGCGGCGCTGTGGCAGCAGCGCCTGGACGATGAACCGACCTCGGCCCTGCAGAACCGCTACGACAGCCGTCACCGCCTGAGCGTGAGCGCGGAGCTGGAGTTCTGATGGCCCTGCTGCTGCGCCTGTTGCTGCTCTGCCTGTGGCCGTTGGGGCCTTTGTCCGCCAGCGAAGTCCTGCTGGTTGGGGCTGAGGACCAGCCCGGTGTACGCAGCTTCATCGCCGCTCTGGAAAGCCGCCGGCCACACGATCATGTGCAGTTTCGCACCACCACCGAACTGCCGCGCCCGGGCAAGCTCAAAGCCGACCAACGCCTGATCCTGCTCGACAACGCAGCACTGGAATGGCGCCTGGGAGAAACCGCCGGCCCACCGGCGCTGGTCATGCGGGTCAGCCGGGTACAGGCTGAACAGCGCCTGGGAAAGTCGCGCCCCGCGTTCCTCACACTGTTGTGGAGCGACGCACCGTTGGGACGGCAACTGCGCCTGGCACGCTACTTGTTGCCGCAGGCCAGGCGCGTTGGCGTGCTGTACGGCGAGCACAGCAGCTTTCTGCTGGACGAACTGCGCCATGCTGCACGGCCGCTAGGCCTGGAGATCGTGGCCCAGGACTGGTCCGACCCGCGTGACAACCGGCCGCTGCAGCACCTGCTGGGCAACAGCGATGTGCTACTGGGCCTGGACGACCCTGACTTGTACAACTCCAAGACCGCAAAGAACCTGCTGTTGAGCAGTTATGGCCGGCAGATGGCACTGATCGGCCCGAACGCCGGCTTCGTTCGCGCCGGCGCCCTGGCCAGTACCTACAGCGACCAGGACGACTGGCTGTGGGTGCTCGACCAGTTGCTCGACCAGCCGCCGACACGCTGGCCGCGCAGCCTGTACCCAGTGCGCTACGGGGTCAGTGGCAACCAGCAGGTGGCCCGGGCCCTGGGTCTTGAACCGATCGATCAGAACGCCGCCGTCAAGGCCCTGGCCGAGGGAGAACCCACCCCATGAGCAAACGCTTGAGCTGGGACATTCATACCCGCACGCAGATCATCAGTCTCGGCCCCGCCCTGCTGCTGACCTTGCTCTTGATCAGTTTCTTTACCTTCGTACGCATCCAGGACCTGCGCCAGGAACTCAACCACACCGGGCAACTGATCGCCAACCAGTTGGCACCGGCGTCGGAGTATGGGGTGATTTCGGGCAACAACGAAGTGCTTGAAGGGCTGATGCGTGCCACCCTCAGCATCCCGCACGTACGCTTTCTGGAAGTGCAGGACAGCCGCAACCACATCCTGGTGTACGTCGAGCAGTCCGACGAAAGTGCCAACCGCGCGCAACGGGTCGAAGTGTTCCAGGCGCCCATTCGCCTGCAGCAAATCCGCCTGGACAACGACTTCCTGCAACAGGGTAAAGCCACCACCCCGGCCATCGGTGACGACTACCTGGGCCGCGTGATCGTCGGCATGTCCGATGACGCCTTCAGTCAGCGCCAGCAGGAAATCGTGATCAAGGCCGGGATCCTGGCGTTGTTCGCCCTGCTGTTCACCTTCTTGCTGGCACGCCGCCTGGCCCTGAGCCTGGCCAAGCCGATCAGCGACATGGGCCATGCGGTCAAGGCGATTCAGCAAGGCAAATACAATACCCCCTTGCCGGTCGTCGACGACAGCGAGCTGGGCCACTTGGCCCGCCACATCAACAACCTGGCCAGCGCCCTGGAACAGGCCAGTGCTGAACAGAAGCAAGCCATTGCCGAACTGATCCAGGCCCGCGAGGAGGCCGAACAGGCCAACCGCGCCAAATCGGATTTCCTGGCGATGATGAGCCATGAGTTGCGCACCCCGATGAATGGCGTGCTGGGCATGCTGCAACTGCTGGAAACCACACCGCTGAGCAATGAACAGGCCGATTACACGGCAGTGGCCAGCGAGTCCACCGGGCACTTGCTGAAAGTCATCAACGACATCCTCGATTTTTCGCGCATCGAACGCGCCGCGCTGCAGCTGGAGCACATCGACTTCAACCTGGGCGAGCTGATCACCAGCAGTGTCCAGTCGTTCCAGCACAGCGCCCAGCAACGCGGCCTGGGCCTGCACCTGCAACTGCCGGCCGGCATCGAGCAGTTGCAGGTGAACGGCGACCCCACGCGCATCCGCCAGATCCTGCTGAACCTGGTGGGCAACGCCCTGAAGTTCACCGAACGTGGCCAGGTGCAAGTCGACGCACGCTGGCAGGTGCTCGACCGGCAGCTGATCTGGCTGACCTGCAGCGTACGCGACACCGGTATCGGCATCGACAGCGACCGCCTGGAAATGATGTTCGTCGCCTTCCAGCAGGCCGACAGCTCGATTTCCCGTCGTTATGGCGGTACCGGGCTGGGGCTGTCGATCGCTCGTACCTTGGCCGAGCGCATGGGCGGCAAGCTCCGCGGTGAAAGCCGTGAGGGCCTGGGTTCGACCTTTACCCTGGAGATGCCGCTGGCCCTCGCCACCCCTGCCCCCATCCCGCTGACGCCGCCAACGGCTGCACAAACGACGGTGCCGGACAATGATCAGGTACTGCTGGTGGAGGACAATCCGGTCAACCGGAGTGTCGTAGAAGCCATGCTGCGCAGCCTGGGGCTGGCAGTATGCACGGCAGAAGATGGCCTTGAAGCCGTCGAGCGGGTCGGCCGGCAGCGCTTTGCTGCCGTGCTGATGGATTGCCGCCTGCCGCACTTGGACGGCTATGAAGCCACCCGACGCATCCGCCAGTTGCCCAACGGCGCCGGGCTACCGATCATCGCCCTGACCGCCAACGCGTTGCAGGGCGACCGCGAACGTTGCATGGCCGCCGGTATGGACGATTACCTGAGCAAACCCTTGCGCCGTACCGAATTGCAGCAGGTGCTGCAGCGCTGGTTACCCGGTCAGACAACCGCGACTGGCGATAAATGCTAAAGTGCGGCAGTCTTAAACACTGGACAGGACCTTCATCGGACCTGAAAATAGACGTTTCAGTGCACACCTGTACTTCTTTCACCAGGTGCGCTGTGACTTTCACCACAACGCAATAGTCTACCTGTAGGCTGCCGTCTCGAAGCGCTTGGTTTTCGGGCCGGCCGGGAAGATTCATCCCCTGCCGCAGGGGGTTATTGAGGAGCTCGCATGACCAAACAACACGCCTTTACTCGGGAAGACCTGCTGCGCTGCAGTCGCGGTGAGCTGTTCGGCCCAGGTAATGCGCAACTGCCCGCGCCGAACATGCTGATGGTCGATCGCATCACCCATATCAGCGAAGAAGGCGGCAAGTACGGCAAAGGTGAATTGGTCGCCGAGCTGGATATCAACCCGGACCTGTGGTTCTTCGCCTGCCATTTCGAAGGCGATCCGGTAATGCCGGGCTGCCTGGGCCTCGACGCCATGTGGCAGCTGGTTGGCTTCTTCCTCGGCTGGCAGGGCCTGCCGGGCCGTGGCCGCGCCCTGGGTTCGGGCGAGGTGAAATTCTTTGGCCAGGTACTGCCTGAAGCCAAGAAAGTCACGTACAACATTCACATCAAGCGCGTCCTGAAGGGCAAGCTGAACATGGCCATCGCCGATGGTTCGGTCAGCGTCGACGGCCGCGAGATCTACACTGCCGAAGGCCTGCGGGTCGGCGTGTTCACCTCCACTGACAATTTCTAAGGGTTATTCGCATGCGCCGCGTCGTTATCACTGGTCTGGGCATCGTATCGTGCCTGGGCAATGACAAAGCTACCGTCACCGAAAACCTGCGCAACAGCCGTCCGGGTATCCGTTTCAACCCGGAATACAAGGAAATGGGGCTGCGTAGCCAGGTTTCCGGGTCCATCGACCTCAACCTCGAAGAACTGATCGACCGCAAGGTTTACCGCTTCGTCGGCCATGCGGCTGCCTACGCCTACCTGGCCATGCAGGACGCGATCAAGGACGCCGGCCTGACCGAAGAGCAGGTTTCCAGCCCGCGTACCGGCCTGGTGGCCGGTTCCGGCGGCGCCTCGACCCTGAACCAGATGGAAGCGCTGGACACCCTGCGTGAGAAAGGCGTCAAGCGCGTCGGCCCATACCGCGTTACCCGCACCATGGGCAGCACCGTGTCGGCATGCCTGGCCACCCCCTTCAAGATCAAGGGCATCAACTACTCGATCTCGTCGGCCTGTGCCACCTCGGCTCACTGCATCGGTACCGCACTGGAGCAGATCCAGTGGGGCAAGCAGGACATCGTCTTCGCCGGTGGTGGTGAAGAAGAGCACTGGAGCCAGTCGTTCCTGTTCGATGCCATGGGCGCCCTGTCGACCAAGCGCAACGAAACCCCGGAACTGGCCTCGCGCGCCTACGACGCTGACCGTGATGGTTTCGTCATCGCTGGCGGTGGCGGCATGGTCGTGGTCGAGGAACTGGAACACGCCCTGGCCCGCGGCGCCAAGATCTACGCCGAAATCGTTGGCTACGGTGCGACTTCCGACGGCTACGACATGGTTGCACCGAGCGGCGAAGGCGCCATCCGCTGCATGCAGCAGGCGCTGTCCACTGTCGACACCCCGATCGACTACCTGAACACCCACGGTACCTCGACCCCGGTCGGTGACGTGGCCGAGATCAAGGGCGTGCGTGCCGTGTTCGGCGACAAGGCGCCGAAGATCAGCTCTACCAAGAGCCTGTCGGGTCACTCGCTGGGCGCTGCCGGCGTGCACGAGGCGATCTACTGCCTGCTGATGATGGAAAACAACTTCATCGCCGGCTCTGCCAACATCGACGAGCTGGATCCGGAAGTCGCCGACTTGCCAATCCTGCGTAAAACCGAAGAAAACGCCAAGATCGACACGGTCATGAGCAACAGCTTCGGCTTCGGCGGCACCAACGCCACCCTGGTGCTCAAGCGCTGGGAAGGCAAGTAAGACGCTGCTGCTGTCAATGAAAACGCCCCGACTGGTTCGGGGCGTTTTTGTTTGTGTTGCCTGTGCTGGCCTCTTCGCGGGTAAACCCACCACACAAGCCTTCAGCGCTGTGCACACCCTGTAGGAGCGGGTTTACCCGCGAAGAGGCCCGCACAGGTCACTACTGTACCTTGGGCAACACCGCCAGAAAATTCTCCCGGGCCACCTTGTGCGCCACTGCCTCCGGCAAGGCATCCAGAAACGGCTTGAACCCGTGCATCTGTTCCCCCAGGCTGCCGAACCGCCCCACCACATCCGACCCCAGCATGAATCGCTCCGGGTACTTCTCGACCAGCGTCAGCCATGCCTTGCGCGGCACGCCCTGCTCATCCAGCAAATACGGCTGCAGCACACTCCACGACAAATCGACATACAGGTTCGGGTAGTCCTCCAGCAATCGCCTCAGTACCGGCAGTAGAAAGTCCATCTGCGTCTGATGGCGATGTATCTCCATGCTGCTGCCCGCATGCGCCCAGATGAATCGCGTATGCGGATGGTTGCGCAGCGGCTCTTCGATCTCCGCCAGGTAGAGCGGGTTGCGCTCGCGCTTGGAGGTGATGTTGGAATGCAGCAGCACGGGCAGGTCGCGCTCGGCCGCCAGGTGGTAGATACGCGTCATGGCTTCATTATTGGCACGGGGCGTGTCGCCACTGGTCAGCGCTGTCAGGTCATCATGTCGGGTGAACACCTCGCCGATGCCCTGCCACAACCCCGGGTACAAATCGAGCATGCGCTCGATATGGCTGACAGCATTCTTGTCCACCGGGTTGAAACCACTTAGGAACGGGTGGAACCGCTTGCGCTGCTCACTTGGCAATTGCTGCAGCGCCGCCGCCACGTAAGTGTCGGTGGCGCTGTACCAATAGGCGTCGGCGTCATCACCGGCGTAGTAGCGCGGGCGCTTGGGCTCGTCTTCGTGCCATTTCTTGGCCACGGGTATGCCTGAAATCATCGACTGCTCAACCCCTGCGGCATCCATGGCCTTGATCAGCGCCGGCATGCCTTCACTTTCCTGGAAGAAGTCCACGTAGTGCAAGTGGGCATCACTGTAGCGGTACTCGCGCGCCTGGGCCGCCTGGCACAGCCAGCCGAACAACAGCACACAAGCCAGCGCTCTGGCGGTCATGGTCATCTTCCTCATGCAAGTACGAACCCAGTAGACCAGGCGGCCGCCAAGACGGTTCAGCCACGGCGGGCAAACCGCTATGCTTGAGGCACTTCCACCGTGCCTGGAGCCTTCCCCATGAGCAGCCCACTGGTCATCCACCCCCGAGCCGAGACGGTCGAGGGCCAGCCGATCCTGCGCCCGCTGCCATCAGCCCAGTGCCGCAGCGTCGGCCCGTTCGTGTTCTTCGACCACATGCTCGAAACAGACTATGCCCCGGGGCATGGCATGGACATCCGCCAGCACCCGCATATCGGCCTGTCCACCCTGACCTACCTGTTCGAAGGCGCAATCCTGCACAAGGACAGCCTCGGCTCGGCGCAGCGGGTGCTGCCTGGTGATGTCAGCTGGATGACCGCAGGCAGCGGCGTCGCCCATGTCGAGCGCACCCCGGAAGATGCCCTGGCCCATGGTTCGCGCCTGCATGGGCTGCAGGTATGGCTGGCGTCGCCACGCGCGTTTGAGCAAGGCCCGGCAAGTTACAGCCATCACCCCGCCGAGAGCCTGCCCGTCAGTGACAGCCTGGGTGTACGTATCTGCATGATTGCGGGCAGCGGGTTCTGCCTGGCGTCACCGGTGCCGGTGCTGTCCCCTACCCTTTATGCGCATGTCCGGATGCAACCGGCGACCACCTTGCTGGTACCGACCGAGCATGTGCAGCGGGCGCTGTACGTGCTCGATGGTGAGTTGATGATGAACGATGAAGACGTGGAGCCGTGCACCCTGGTGCTGTTGCCGCAGGGCGAAGAGGTGACATTGTATGCCGAGGGTGAATGCCAACTGGTACTGATTGGCGGCGCACCACTGGATGGGCCGCGTCGGATGAACTGGAACTTCGTCGCCAGCGACCCGGAGCTGATCGAGCGGGCCCGGGCCAGGTGGGCTGCGGGGGATTGGCCGGAGGTGCCGGGGGAACATTCGAGGATCGAGTTGCCTCGGTGATCGGGGCCGCTTTGCGGCCCTTCGCGGGTAAACCCGCTCCTACACCTGATCGGGGGTGGACACACATGGGTGATTGGGCGCAGGCCGTCGTGTAATCGATGGTCTCGCCCTCGCTGCCGTTGGCTTCTTCGAACGCCACCGTGGCACTGTGATGCCTCGGCGGGGGCGAGTCCATACATAGGAGCGGGTTTCACCCGCGAAAGGGCCGGGCCTGCTGGCCAGTTTTCACCCGCCGTTCAGCGTTGCCGCCGCTACCGTATTCGCGGGTAAACCCGCGCCTACACCTGATCGGGGGTGGACACACATCGGTGATTAGGCGCAGGCCGTCACGTAGGCGCGGGTTCACCCGCGAAGGGCTGCAATCTCAACGCTGGAACACTTCACTCAGCAGATTATGCATCGAACGAAACGCTCGCTCGGAAGTGCGCCGGTCATACTGCATCTTGCCCGGCACATTGGCATTCGGGTCGGTAAACGAGTGCACCGCGCCACCATAACTGAGCAACTGCCAGTCCACCTTGGCCGCGTTCATCTCGTCCTCGAATGCCGGCAACTGCTCCTTAGGCACCAATGGGTCGGAAGCACCATGCAACACCAGCACCGAGCCCTTGATGCGCTTGGCATCTTCAGGATTCGGCGTGTCCAGGGTGCCGTGGAACGATACGGCCGCACGCAGGTCGGCGCCGCTGCGGGCCAGTTCCAAGGCACAGCAGCCACCGAAGCAGAAGCCGAAGGTGGCCACCTTGCCAGGCTCCAGCAACGCCTTCGACTGCCCCAGCAATTGCGCCAAGGCTTCCTGCATGCGCTTGCGCAGTTCGTCACGGTCATTCTTCAGCGGCATCATCGCCACGCCTGCCTCATCGGCATTGGACGGGCGCACCGATTGCCCGTACAGGTCGGCGATCAGCACCACATAGCCCTTCTCGGCCACTTCCTTGGCAATGCGCTCGGCACCTTCGCCAATGCCCATCCAGTTCGGCGCCATCACCAGCCCTGGGCGGCCCAGCGCACCCGGCTCATAGACCAAACGGCTTTCGTAGGTCTTGCCAGACAGGTGATAAACCAGCGATTCGACGATTACTTTGCTCATCAAGCACTCCTTTGGCACTCGTCATAAAAAAGCCCGCCGAAGCGGGCTTTGCTGTGCATCAACTCAAGCAGACAGCTCGACCAGTAGCTTGTTCAGGCGACGAACGTACGCCGCAGGGTCCTTCAGGCTGTCACCGGCCGCCAGGGCCGCCTGATCGAACAGGATGTGCGACAGCTCGGCGAAACGGTCTTCACTCTGCTCGTGATCCAGCTTCTCGATCAGCGGGTGGCTCGGGTTGAACTCGAAGATCGGCTTGGACTCCGGCACTTTCTGCCCGCTGGCCTCCAGGATCTGGCGCATCTGCAGGCCCAGGTCCTGCTCGCCGATGGCCAGGATCGCCGGCGAGTCGGTCAGGCGGTGCGATACGCGCACTTCGGCCACGCTGTCACCCAGCGCACCTTTCAGTCGCTCGACCAAACCTTCCTTGTCCTTGGCGACTTCTTCCTGGGCTTTCTTGTCTTCTTCCGAATCCAGCTTGCCCAGGTCCAGGTCACCACGGGCAATATCGACAAAGGCCTTGCCGTCGAACTCGTTGAGGTAGCTCATCAGCCACTCGTCGATGCGGTCAGTGAGCAGCAGCACTTCGATGCCTTTCTTGCGGAAGACTTCCAGGTGCGGGCTGTTCTTGACCTGCGCGTACGACTCGCCGGTGAGGTAATAGATCTTGTCCTGACCTTCCTTGGCGCGGGCCAGGTAGTCGGCCAGGGCGACGCTCTGCTCGCCGCTGTCGTCCTGGGTGGAAGCAAAGCGCAGCAGGCCGGCGATTTTCTCCTTGTTGGCAAAATCTTCGGCCGGGCCCTCTTTCAGCACCTGACCGAAGTTTTTCCAGAAGCCCTTGTATTGCTCGGGTTCGTTCTTCGCCAGCTTCTCCAGCATGTCCAGCACACGCTTGGTCAGCGCGGTCTTCATCGAATCGATGATCGGGTCTTTCTGCAGGATTTCCCGCGACACGTTCAGCGACAGGTCGTTGGAATCGACTACACCCTTGATGAAGCGCAGGTACAGCGGCAGGAACGACTCGGCCTGGTCCATGATGAACACACGCTGCACGTACAGCTTCAGGCCGCGCGGCGCTTCGCGCTGGTACAGGTCGAACGGCGCACGGGCCGGCACGTACAGCAGCGAGTTGTATTCGAGCTTGCCTTCGACCTTGTTGTGGCTCCAGGCCAGCGGGTTTTCGAAGTCATGGCCAATGTGCTTGTAGAACTCCTGGTATTCCTCGTCCTTCACCTCGGTGCGCGAACGGGTCCACAGGGCGCTGGCACGGTTGACGGTTTCCCACTCTTCGGCCGGCTGCTCTTCACCTTCGGCGGCGGCCTGCTCTTTCGGCAGTTGAATCGGCAGAGCGATGTGGTCGGAGTATTTCTTGACCACGTTGCGCAGGCGCCAGCCATCGGCGAACTCCTGCTCGTCCTTCTTCAGGTGCAGGACGATACGGGTACCGCGCTGTGGTTTGTCGATGGTGGCGACTTCGAATTCGCCCTCGCCTTTCGACGACCAGTGCACACCTTCGGCCGCTGGCTGGCCCGCACGGCGGCTGTACACGTCGACCTTGTCGGCAACGATGAACGCGGAGTAGAAGCCCACGCCGAACTGACCGATCAGGTGCGAGTCCTTCTTCTGGTCACCGGTGAGGTTCTTCATGAAGTCGGCAGTGCCGGACTTGGCGATGGTGCCCAGGTGGGCAATGACGTCTTCGCGGCTCATGCCGATGCCGTTGTCCTCGAGGGTCACGGTACCGGCGTCCTTGTCGAAGCTCAGGCGAATCTTCAGGTCAGCATCGCCCTCGAGCAGCTCTGGCTTGGCCAGGGCTTCGAAACGCAGCTTGTCGGCGGCGTCGGAAGCATTGGAAATCAGCTCCCGCAGGAAGATTTCCTTGTTCGAGTACAGCGAGTGAATCATGAGGTGCAGCAGTTGCTTCACCTCGGTCTGGAAGCCCAACGTTTCCTTTTGTGTTTCCACAGTCATGGTCTTCGAAACTCCGATCTGATGGCGGTGGCGCCTGGCGGCCGGTTCGGCCAGCGTTAACGGCGGATGTCATGCAGATGGGGGCTGCCCGGATGATTTCAAGGGCTTTTCCGGTTCGATCTTGAAATGCGCACGGGCCGTGGCAATCGGCGACTGCCTGTCGCCCTGCCAGGCGGTGATGGCCACGTTGGTCACCCGCCGGCCCTGACGCCACAGCTGGCACTGGGCGTAGGTATCGCGAAAATGCCCGGCGCGCAGGTAGTCGATAGAAAAGTCGATGATCTTCGGAATGCTTGCGCTCTCGCTGTAGATCAGCAGGTACAGCGCTGCCGACAGCTCCATGAAGCCGGCGATCACGCCGCCATGAATGGCCGGTAGCAGTGGGTTGCCGATATTGTCCGGGCTTGCCGGCAGGCGGAACAACACATCATCGCCCTGACGCTCGCATTCGATGCCGATCAGCCCGGCATAGGGAATCAGCGCCAACAATGGTCGATAGTCGCCCACCGCATGGGCGGCGTTGAGCTGCTGGCGCACCGCGTGCGGAATCATGCCTTGCCCTCCTTCAGACTGTCGCCGAAACGGATGCCGCCCTTGATGTCATGGCCCAGGCGCATGAACGTGCCCACCACCTGGCAGATGGGCTGGTCGGGGTCGTCCTGGTAGGCGGTGCCACGGGTAAAGATCACGTCGCGGGTAACACGGTAGCACTGGGCGTGGCCGTAGATGTCCTTGCCGGCCTCAGCCGGGTGCATGTAGTCGATGCGCAGGTCCAGGGTCGGGCACACTTCGAAGCGCGGCAGCACACACAACGTGGCCATGCCACAGGTGGTGTCCATCAGCGTGGTCAGCGCACCGCCGTGCACGGCACCGGTTTGCGGGTTGCCGACAATCGCTGGCGACCATGGCAGGACCAGGGTCATGCCATCACCATCAGCCTGCGCCACGCGCATCTGCAACAGCTGACAATGTTTTAACGCCGAGAGAAAGCGTTCGGCCATTGCCATCAAGGTTGAATCGTTCATCGGCTGTTCCCACCGGCCGCAGGGCAGCGGCATAAATTCGTTAAAAAGTCTATGTAGAACGGGGCGTTATATATCTGTAATCTTCGTGGAACTTATTCCGCGTAGTTGCACTCGAAGGAACAAGTCACTTATTCCACCAAGGAGAAACACCCCCATGCGTAAACCTTTTGCTTTTGCTCTGATGCTGGCCGCTGCCATGGGCCTGGCTGCTTGCGATAAAGCGAGCGAAGACAAAGCCCAGGACGCACAGCAACACGCCGAGCAAGCCCAGGAAAAAATGGGTGAAGCTCAGGATAAGATGAACGAAGCCGCCAAGGAAAACGCCGAAGCTGCCAAAGATCAGGCCGAAGCCGAGCAGAAGGCTGCCGAAGAAGCCGCTCCGGCTACTCCGGCTCCAGCTACGCCGGCAGAACCTGCCAAGCAGTAACTCGCGTCAACAAAAAAACCCGACAACTGTCGGGTTTTTTTGTGTTTGCAAGTTGCAGCTTAAACGTTTAACCCAATAGTTCACTCGCCGCCGGCATTTATCAGCACCCGCCGCGTGCCGCGCAGTAAATTTTGCGGGCGGGTTCTCGTTCAAAGTACAACCCCGCGACGTGTCTCGGAGGAACTTACTTTGGCCGGAACCCTGCATGAAACGTCCCCCCTTGGCCCGCCGGGCCCTGATCACCTTAGTTAGCCTGGCGACATTGCTGGCCGTAAGTGCCTGGCAGATCATGCCACCCCGCCATGATGGCCTGAATACCGTCACTGTCAGCCGGGGTGATATCGAGAGCAGCGTTACCGCCATCGGCACCTTGCAGCCACGCCGTTATGTTGACGTCGGCGCCCAGGCATCCGGGCAGATCCGTGCCATCAGGGTCGAGGTCGGCGACGCGGTGCAAGAAGGCCAGTTGCTGGTCGAGATCGACCCTTCCACGCAACAGGCCAAGCTGGACGCGGGACGCTACTCGGTCGAGAACCTGCAGGCACAGTTGCAAGAGCAACGTGCCCAGCATGAGCTGGCCCGGCAGAAGGCCGAGCGCCAACAGAGCCTGGCGGCAGGCGGCGCCACGCGCGAAGAGGATGTGCAAACGGCGCGCGCCGAGCTCAAGGCCACCCAGGCGCGCATCGACATGATCCAGGCGCAGATTCGCCAAGCCCAGGCCAGCCTGCGCAGCGACCAGGCCGAACTGGGTTACACCCGCATCTATGCCCCCATGAGTGGCACCGTGGTCGCACTGGATGCCCGCGAGGGGCAGACGCTTAACGCCCAGCAGCAGACCCCGCTGATCCTGCGCATCGCCAAATTGTCACCGATGACAGTCTGGGCGGAAGTGTCGGAAGCGGACATTGGCCACGTCAAACCCGGCATGCACGCCTATTTCACCACCCTCAGCGGTGGCGCCCGGCGCTGGAACAGCACTGTACGGCAGATCCTGCCGGTGCCGCCCAAGCCGCTGGAGCATGCCAACCAGGGCAGCGGCAGCCCGGCCAGCAAAAGCAATGGCCGGGTGGTGTTGTATACGGTGTTGCTGGACGTCGATAACGCCGACGGCGCCCTGATGGCAGAAATGACCACCCAGGTGTTCTTCGTCGCTGACCGTGCGCACGATGTGCTGACCGCCCCGATTTCCGCGCTCAACCCGGGCAAGCAGCCCGATCGCAGGCTGGCACAAGTACTGACGAAACACGGCGCCATTGAAAATCGCGAAGTGCGCACCGGCATCAGCGACCGCCTGCGCGTGCAGATTCTCGAAGGGCTGGAAGAAGGTGATCGCCTGCTGATCAGCCCCTTGCTCAGTGCAGGAGGGTAAATGCCAGTCCCACTGATTGAGCTGCGCGATATCCGCAAATGCTATGGCGGCGTCGATACACCGCAAATCGAGGTCTTGCGCGGTATCAACCTGAGCATTCACGCCGGTGAATTCGTCGCCATTGTCGGTACCTCCGGCTCAGGCAAGTCTACGCTGATGAACATCCTCGGCTGCCTGGACCGCCCCTCCAGTGGCGACTACCTGTTCGCGGGTGAACAGGTGGCCAGCCTGGACAGTGACGCACTCGCCTGGCTGCGGCGTGAAGCCTTCGGTTTCGTGTTCCAGGGCTATCACCTGATTGCCTCCGGCACCGCCCAGGAAAATGTCGAAATGCCGGCGATCTATGCCGGCACGCCTGCCGCCGAGCGCCACGCACGCGCCCATGCCCTGCTGACCCGCCTGGGCCTGGCCGAACGTACCGGTAATCGCCCGCACCAGTTGTCTGGCGGCCAGCAGCAACGCGTATCGATAGCCCGCGCGCTGATGAACGGTGGCCACATCATTCTGGCAGACGAACCCACCGGCGCCCTCGATAGCCGCAGCGGTACCGAAGTCATGGCCCTGCTCGACGAACTGGCCAGTCAGGGCCATGTGGTGATCCTCATCACCCACGACCGAGAAGTCGCCGCACGGGCCAAGCGCATCATCGAAATCCGCGATGGCCAGATCATTAGCGACCAGGCCCAGCCTGAGCCACTGCCCGCTTCGCACCCTGAGGTCGACGTGCTGCAGGCCGTCGACCTGCGCCAGCGCCTGAACGACGGCAGCGAGCACAACGGTGCCTGGAAAAGCGAACTGCTGGACGCCGTCAAGGCGGCGTGGAGGGTGATGTGGATCAACCGCTTCCGCACCGCACTGACGTTGCTGGGCATCATCATCGGCGTGGCGTCGGTGGTGGTCATGCTGGCAGTGGGTGAAGGCAGCAAGCGCCAGGTCATGGCGCAGATGGGCGCCTTCGGCTCCAACATCATCTACCTCAACGGCAAGCCACCCGCCCCCAGGGCGCCGGAAGGCATCATCACCCTGGACGACACCCGCGCCATTGCCACCCTGCCCCAGGTGCGCATGATCATGCCCGTCAATGGCGGCAAGGCCGGTGTACGCTATGGCAACCAGGACCTGAAGCTCTATGTCGGCGGCTCCAACACCTACTTCCCGCAGATATTCAACTGGCCAGTGGCGCAGGGGAGTTTCTTCACCGAGGCCGACGAAGCCGCCGGCGCCGCAGTGGCAGTGATCGGCGAAAAGACCCGGGAAAAACTGTTTGCCGACCGCAACCCGGTGGGCCAGTACATTCTCATCGAGAACGCACCGTTCCAGGTCATCGGGGTGCTGGCCGGCAAGGGCGCCAGCTCTGGCGACCAGGATGCCGATGCCCGAGTGATGGTGCCCTACACCACCGCCAGCGTGCGCCTGTTCGGCAACCAGGCCCCGGAATACGTGGTGATCGCCGCCGCAGATGCGCGCCAGGTGAAGCAGACCGAGCAGGTCATCGACCAGTTGCTGCTGAAACTGCACAACGGCGTAACCGACTTCGAACTGACCAACAATGCGGCCATGATCCAGGCCGAAGCCAGGACGCAGAACGCGCTGTCGCTGATGCTGGGCGCCATTGCCGCCATTTCGCTGCTGGTGGGCGGCATCGGGGTGATGAACATCATGCTGATGACCGTGCGCGAGCGCACACGGGAAATTGGTATCCGCATGGCCACCGGCGCGCGCCAGCGCGACATCCTGCGCCAGTTCCTTACTGAAGCCGTGATGCTGACGATGGTCGGCGGCGTCAGCGGCATCGCCCTGGCATTACTGATCGGCGGCGCCCTGAGCCTGGGCCAGGTCGCCGTCGCCTTCTCGCTGCCCGCCGCCATCGGTGCCTTCGCCTGCGCCGTGGTCACCGGTATCGCGTTCGGCTTCATGCCCGCCCGCAAGGCTGCACGGCTCGACCCGGTGGCCGCCCTTACCAGCGTATGAGTACCCCAACGTTGATCAAACCCTTGCCCCTGCTCGGCGCCTGCCTGCTGCTGAGCGCCTGCGCCACCCCTGCAACGCCGCCGCAACACGGTGTGCATACCCCGGCCCGCTGGCAGGCCGCCACGCCTCAGAGCACACCACGCCACTTGACCGGCTGGTGGCAGTCGTTCGGCAGCCCGGCACTGAACCAGCTGGTGGAGCAAGCCCGCACCGACAGCTTCGAAGTCGGCGCGGCCATGGCCCGGGTTCGCCAGGCACAGGCCGATGCGGTCATTGCCGGCGGCCCCTTGCTGCCCGAAGTTACGGGGGCAGCCAATGCCAACCGCGAGCGCCTGCAGCACGGCAACGGCTACAGCCAACTGAATTCCAGCCCGACCCAGCGCACCACTCATTACCTAGATGTGGCCCTGAAGGCCAGCTACGAGGTGGACTTCTGGGGCGGCAACGCGGCAGCGCGCGAGAGTGCCCTGCACGGCCTGCAAGCCAGTGAGTTCGACCGCGCGACCGTTGAACTGACCTTGCTCGGCAAGGTTGCCGACAGCTACATGCAGGCGCTGGCCTTCCAGCAGCAGGGGCGGATTGCCGACCTTAACCTGGCCAATGCCGAGCGTGTCCTGCAACTGGTGCAAACCCGCTTCGATGCAGGCTCGGCCACAGCACTGGAACTGGCCCAGCAACAAAGCCTGGTCGCCACCCAGCAACGGCAACGCCCGCTTTACCAGCAACAGGCCCGGGAGGCCCTGATCACCCTGGCGACCCTGGTCGGGCAACCGGTGCAGGACTTGCAACTGGGCCACACGCGTTTTGAACAGCTCAACTGGCCCTCGATCGATGCGGGCCTGCCCAGCGAACTGATCAGCCGTCGGCCGGACATCGCCAATGCCGAGGCCAAGCTGGCGGCGGCTCAGGCCAATGTGCGCGTAGCCCGCGCGGCGATGCTGCCCAAACTCAACCTGACGCTGATCGTCGGCAGCGGCGCCGATCACTTCCCGGACGTCTTGCGCAACCCCTTCACCAGCCTCGCCGCAGGCCTGGTCACGCCGGTGTTCAACAACGGCCGCCTGCGCGCTGAACGCGACAAGGCGGTAGCAATCCAGGAGGAACTGCTGCAGAACTACCGCGGCGCCATCCTGGCCGGTTTCGGCGATGTGGAAAAGGCCCTCAATACCCTGGACGGCATCGACCGGCAACTGCATTGGCAGGCGATCGAACTGCAACAGGCGCGCAAAGCCTTCGACATCGCCGAAAGCCGCTACCAGGCGGGCGCCGAGGACCTGCTGACCGTCCTGCAAACCCAACGCACCCTGTACCAGGCTCAGGACGAGGATGTGCAACTGCGCCTCAAGCGGGTCATGGGCAGCATCGCCCTGTACAAGGCCCTGGGCGGCGGCTGGCAGGTCGCTGGCGCTGAACCGGGTGCCGCACCTGGCGCTTAAACATCGGCAGGTGCGGTTCGTCTTTATCCATGGACAGCACCCGACAAGTCGCACTCGCCCCCTCACAGGAAGCCCTATGAACGCACCCTCTTTCAGTCTGATCCTGGCCGATGGCCGCAAAGCCAGTGCCCAGGATGAAACGCCAGAGAGCGGTAGCCTGCGCCTCGACAGCAGCGCCGCCATCCCCTACCGGGAGGTCGACAACCGCATCGTCTTCGAGCAACTTCCGCCAGCATTTCCGGCCAGCGCGATGCTGGCAGTGCTGGCGACCCGTTTCTGCCACCGCAAACAATGCAACGAGGTGAATGTGCAGGTCCCTGGCGACCGGGAATTTGCCGTGCGTGCGGTACGCGAAGGCATTTTCGATCACTGGCAGGTCGACGACCAAGGCAGGCTTGCCCTGCGCTGTACCCGCCAGACCTTCTGGCAGCAACCCCTGCCATGGCTTCGCGAGCCGGCCAGCGTGCACACGGCCCCGCGTTATTGCTTCAGCGGCGAGAAACGCCACCCGCAACGCCCGCCCAAACCGGCGGGCGAAGTCTATCGACGCCATCTGCCGAAGCTGAACGCCACCTTTTCACTGCGCACCATCGACCCGGTGAAGGACCTTGCAGCCTTCAACCGCTGGATGAACCTGGAGCAAGTCGCGTTCTTCTGGGAGCAGACCGGCACTCCGGAAGAACATGCGCAATACATTCGCGAAATGCTCGACGACCCGCGCGTACACCCGCTGATCGGCTGCTTCGACGACGAACCCTTCGCCTACTTCGAGGTGTACTGGTGCAAGGAAGACCGCATCGCCCCCTACTACGACGTCGCCGACTACGACCGTGGCTGGCACGTGGTGATCGGCGAGCCCAAGCACCAGGGCATCGGCAAACTGCGCGGCTGGTTCCGCTCGCTGATGCATTACATGTTCCTCGATGACCCACGCACCCAGCGGATTCTCGGCGAGCCGCGCATCGACCATACGCGCCAGATCGACTTCCTCAAGTCCCAGGGGTTCGGCCACCTGAAGGACATTCAACTGGCCCACAAGAAAGCCGCTCTGCTGCGTCTGGAGCGTGAAGCCTTCTTTGATGACCACGTCCTTTGATCCGCCTGGAGAAGACTTCCCCATGATTCGCAAACCGCTCAGCGCGACCCGCGAGCTTGCCCAGTTGCTCAAGCCGTTCTGGCCCATCGTGCTGGTTTCCATACTGTTGGGCATCCTCGGCGGCTTCAGCGTCACCACGCTGCTGGCCACCATCAACCGCGCCCTCAACAGCGAAGCAGGGCTGACCCACGCCGTGCTGTGGTTGTTTGCCGGCCTCTGCGTGCTGACCTTGCTCAGCAGCATCTTCTCCGACATGGGCACCAATTTCGTTGGCCAGAAGATCATTGCCAAACTGCGCAAGGAGCTGGGCGAAAAAGTGCTTTCGGCGCCCATTGAGCAGATCGAGCGCTATCGCAGCCACCGCCTGATACCGGTGCTGACCCACGATATCGATACCATCAGCGATTTCTCGTTCGCCTTCGCCCCCCTGACCATTTCGCTGACGGTGACGCTGGGCTGCATGGGCTACCTGGCAACATTGTCCGGCCCGCTGTTCCTGCTGATGCTGCTGGCATTGGGCGCCGGCATCACCGCCCAGGTCATCGCCCGCACGCGCGGCATCAAGGGGTTCAATAGCGCCCGCGAGGCCGAGGACGACCTGCAGAAGCATTACAACGCCATTGCCCAGGGCGCCAAGGAGCTGCGCATACACCGGCCGCGCCGGTATCGCATGTTCACCCGGCACATCCAGGGGATCAGCGAGCGGATCAGCGCCATCCAGATCAAGGCAGTCAATACCTACATCCTGGCCAAGACGTTCGGCTCGACGCTGTTCTTCATCGTCATCGGCCTGGCCCTGGCCCTGCAGAGCACCTGGACAAGCGTCGATCAGGCGGCAATGACCGGCTTCGTGCTGGTGCTGCTGTACATGAAAGGCCCACTGGACCATCTGGTCAGCGTACTGCCGCTGGTCAGCAAGGCACAGGTGGCATTCCAGCGCATTGCCGAGCTGTCAGAGCAGTTTTCCTCGCCCGAACCGAACCTGCTGCTCGACGGCCAAGGCGCACCGCGCCAGACCATCGACAGCCTGGAACTGCGCAATGTGCAGTACGCATTTCCGGCCGTCGAGGGCAGCACGCCGTTTCGCCTGGGCCCGGTGAACCTCACGATCAACCAGGGCGACATCGTGTTCATCGTCGGCGAGAACGGTTGTGGCAAGACCACGCTGATCAAGCTGCTGCTTGGCCTGTATGCGCCGCACAGTGGTGACATCCTGCTGGATGGTCAGCCGGTCTCGGTGCTTGACCGGGATGACTACCGACAACTGTTCACCACCATTTTCGCCGACTACTACCTGTTCGACGACGTGGTCCAGGGCGACCAGCAGATTCCCGACGATGCTACCCAATACCTGCAACGCCTGGAGATCGCGCACAAGGTCAGCGTACGTGACGGCGCCTTCACCACCACCGACCTGTCCACTGGGCAACGCAAGCGCCTGGCCCTGATCAACGCCTGGCTGGAGCAGCGCCCGGTACTGGTGTTCGACGAGTGGGCAGCCGATCAGGACCCCACCTTCCGCCGCATCTTCTACACAGAGCTGCTGCCGGACCTCAAGCGCCTGGGCAAGACCATCATTGTCATCTCCCACGATGACCGCTACTTCGATATTGCCGACCAGTTGGTACACATGGACAGCGGCAAGGTTCGCACCGCAGCCCAGCCGGCCTGACCGGCTGCATCCCTCGCCCCGACCAGGTCTGCTACAACCCTGGCCGGGGCCTGCCCACCCGCCCCGTCACCCACGCGCCCGCCGGTAAATTTGCCGTGCGGCGGCTCGTTTACTGGCCATACACCTCTCCAGAGGACAGCGGCCATTCGCCGGCAAGGCCGGCCCCATGCTGCTGTCCTTCGCCTCGACTGCCACAGGGACCGCCATGCACGAATCACTGGATGCCGACTCGCTCGCTGAAGACTTGCTGGACGACGCCTTGCTCGCCCTCCTCCAGGATGAGCGGCCTGAACCCGACCGGATAGCACCACGCGAGAGCGCCGGGCCGGCCCCCCTCTCCTTCGCCCAGCAGCGCCTGTGGTACCTGCAGCAGTTCAACCCGCAGAGCGCGGCGTACAACCTGCCACGGGCACTGTCACTGAAGGGTGAACTGCATGGCCAGCACTTGGCCATGGCCTTGCAGGCGGTGGTCGACCGCCATGACATCCTGCGCAGCAGGTTCGCCGAGGTCGAGGGCATACCGCAGCAGTTCGTCGAAGCCGACGCACGCCTCGAAATGCCCTGCGAAGACCTGACCGCCATGCCCGCCACGCAACGCCCTCATGCATTGCAGCGGCTCATCGAAGCGGATGCGCTGGCACCGTTCGACCTCGGCAAGGCGCCCCTGATCCGGGCCCGGCTGGTGAAAGTACAAGGTGACGAGCATGTGTTGCTGCTGAACATGCACCACATCGTTTCAGACGCCTGGTCCAATCCAATCCTGCTGCAGGACCTGCTGGGCGCCTATTCGCAGGCAGCCGCCCAGGGAGCCTGCAAGCTGCAACGGCCCGCCATCCAGTATGCCGATTACGCCATCTGGCAACGCCAGGCTTACCTGCAAACTGATGCGTGCCAAGCGTCTGCCCGCTACTGGCATACCCGGCTGGGTGACGAACTGCAGCCGTTGATGTTGCCGGGTGACCTCGACCCGCGCTGCGCTGGCGTGCCGCCTGAGGGCACCAGTGCCCGCTACCATGGCCTGCAACTGGACGCCGAGGTGTTCCAGGCCCTGCTGCAGCTCAGCCGTCAGCAGGGCGTGCAACCCTTCGTCATCGCCCTGGCCGCCTGGCAGGTGCTGCTGGGCCGCTACAGCGGCCAGCGGCAATTCACCCTCGGCGTGCCCAGCGCCGGGCGCAACCGCAGCGAAACCCAGCAGCTGGTAGGTTTTTTCGTCAGCACCCAGATCTACCGCGCCGAACTCGACCCGCAGCAATCCGTGCACACCCTGCTGCAAAACCTGCGCGAGCAATCTATTGCGGCCCTGAGCCACAGCGACTACCCGATGGAGCTGTACCTGGAGACGCTGCAGCACAACGGCCAGGTGCTACCCACCCAGTTGTTCCAGGCCCTGTTCAACTGGCGCGTGGCCGGGACTGCCAGCGGCCCGCTGGCCCTGGGCCCACTGCAGCTGGACTTCCTCGATACCGCCAGCGCCCAGGCCAAATGCCTGATCGGCATCGACCTTGAATACGCAGCCGACGGCCTTGGCTTCAGCCTGGAATACGACTGCAGCCAGTTCAGCCACGGCACCGTGCAACGCATGGCCCGGCACTGGCAGAACCTGCTGCTGGCCATGGCCCGGGGGCCCGAGCAACGGCTGGGCGAGCTCGACATGCTGGGCACGCCGGAGCAGCAGGCCACCTTCGCCCAGTGGAACCCGGCCCCCGCCGAGCACCCGGCCGATCAGGCCCTGCACAGCCGCATCGAGGCCCAGGTGCAGCGCACCCCCGATGCCATCGCCGTCACCTGCGAGGGCCAGGCCCTGAGCTATGCCCAGCTCAACCAGCGTGCCAACGCCCT
>Ga0160490_100058_pt1 | contig 141996 bp, 132 predicted proteins | sample DIDnMG_7_FD_108210 | JGI IMG/M metagenome (GOLD analysis project Ga0160490, IMG submission 108210) | Enriched soil microbial communities from UW Madison campus, WI, USA - DID2934_E24_Lignin MG | ecosystem: Environmental > Terrestrial > Soil > Unclassified | place: USA: Madison, Wisconsin... | reverse complement strand
TCAGAAGTGAAACGCCGTAGCGCCGATGGTAGTGTGGGGTCTCCCCATGCGAGAGTAGGGAACTGCCAGGCATCAAATAAGGAAACCCCGTACCGTAAGGTACGGGGTTTTTTGCCGTCTGCGTGATAAAACCGGTCGCAATGCGTTTACCCATCCGAGAGACTATTATCCTTTCAGCATCACAGTCACCTTTTACGTAAATGATATTTATTATCAATAATGCTTTACAGGCGAAACATAAAGATGTATTTTAAATGCATGTTTAAAGCCGGAGGTATTTATGAGCCATCACAGAATTCCCAAAAACTGGACCATCAAACGTTCTACTCCCTTTTTTACTAAAGACAATGTTCCCGCAGCGCTGCTGAGCCATCACAACACCGCAGCCGGTATTTTTGGGCAGCTCTGTGTCATGGAAGGGACAGTGACCTACTACGGCTTCGCCAATGAAGAGGCAACAGAGCCAGAAGTAAAAGTCGTGATTAACGCAGGTACCTTTGCGACCAGCCCACCGCAATACTGGCACCGTATTGAGATGACCGACGATGCACAGTTTAATATCAATTTCTGGGCCGAACCGGCGTTCTCTGGTGATGAAGTTTACAGCGCGAAAAAGGCATAATCCCGATGCTCCCTTATCCTTAATAAGGGAGCCCCTTCATACTGTATGAAAGCCCCTAATCATTTTCTTCAGCCGTAAGTAAATCCATTCACCGGGATATCGCTATGAAGATCGTCTCTATTGAGGCCAATATTGCTGCGGGAAAAAGCACCCTGCTGGAACCTCTGGCGGCGGCGTTATCAGAAAAAACAGGCGCATACTGGAGTGTAATGAAGGAGCCCGTGGATGAAGATCCGGTGTTTCTAGAACTGCTTCAGGTGTTCATTGAAAACCCACACGACGCAGATGCCCGGGTAGCCTTTCAGCTCTATATCACCGCATCCCGACAGCGCCTGTTAAAGGACATCCCCGAAGGCAATTACGTTATCGAACGTTCCCTGTTCAGCGATATCGTGTTCTGCCATGTGAATTTCCTGATGACTGAACAGCCATCGGCCCGCTATATGTCTTATTTCTACCAGATTAAGGATTACCTGAAGCGCTATCCGCATATCGATCTGGTGGTCTATATCGATCGCGACGCGGAGGCCTGTTTTAACGACTGTATGGCGCGAGGACGGCCTGGAGAGGATAAATACACGCTGGACTATTTTGAGGACGTTAAAGCCTTCCACGACGCCTGTCTGCCGCAAATTGCCCGTCAGTATGGCTCAACGCTGCTGACGCACCAGGTTCGGTCGGGATTTGCATGCCCGGAAGCGCTGGCAGATGCGGTGATAGGGAAGCTGGAGAAGGTATAAGATTCTGTTTCGCCAAAAGCAAAAACCCGCCTTTTGGGCGGGTTCTTTAAATAGTGGTGCCCGGACTCGGAATCGAACCAAGGACACGGGGATTTTCAATCCCCTGCTCTACCGACTGAGCTATCCGGGCAACGGGGCGAATTAAACCCGATCCGCCTCGTGGCGTCAACGGAATTTGTTGATTTCGCTACTGACCGCACACTCTGTCGCCAGTTTGCTGCGATCTCAGGCAAAAAACGCGGTCCACAGGGCGGAAAGCGGCATGGCGATCACCAGCGCAGGCAGCATATTTACCACCGCAAACATCTTAATGCCGCAGATCCGCAGCCCGGTTGCCAGCAGCAGCAGACCGCCGACGGCGGTGAAGTCCGCCATCATCGCCGGCGTGGTCAGCGGTAAGATTAACGTGGCGCAGGTGGCGAGGGCGAGCTGGATAAGCAGCATCGGCACGCAAATCGCGGCAACCGCGATACCCAGCGTGGTCGCAAAAATCGTCGCGGTAAAGAAATCCAGGAAGGCTTTAGCGATAAGGATGCTGGGGTCGCCGGTCATTCCCTCCTGCATCGAGCCAAAAATCCCCGTGCCGCTGGCGCAAAACAGAATGATGATGGCGACATAGTTCTGAATAAACGCGTCGTGACCACCACCTTTCTGTTTACCGCGGGAGAGCAGATTTTTCGCTTTGCTGACGGCGCCGTTGATCCCTTTCTCCAGATAGCAGAATTCCCCGATTAGCGCTCCGAGCAGCGTTGCCAGCACCATCACCGGCAGGTTGGCGCACTTGATGACCAGCAGAATACCGATTCCCAGCGAGGCCAGACCAAATATCGAGGGCATGGAGGAGCGAATACGCTCCGGTAATCGCTGGCTGAGCACGGCGCCAAGTACGCCGCCCAGCAGCACGGCTCCCGCATTAATGAACGGTCCAATAACCACTGTGAACTCCTGTTATTTACTCATTGATATTGCATTATTATTACTCTTTTCAGTGAGTAATCGCCAAATGTAATCCCGTTTTTTGCATAATGATTCCTTCTTGCGCCCCCTGGCGAAAGGTGACATTATTGCGCGAATTTTCTCCTCTCAGATACGGGGCCGCCAATGAACCGACTCTCTTTTGCTGCGCGAATGGCTGGCCGTATCGACACATCTTATTCTACGCTCACCATGCGGTGAGGGTAACGCAGGCTCACTGCAGGACAACAGTAAAACCAGACGCGTTCTGCTTTTACTGATGTCTGGCGGTCGGAGCTGAAATCCGGTCAGACACATTCGTTGGGCAGGGGGACTCCCTGTCCGGGGCTTTTTCTCGCCTTGCACGGGTATTTGCGCTTATGAAATCAATGAAAATTGCCGTCAGCCGCGAGCTGGCGTCCGCCTTGTCCACGCACCGGGAAGTGGTGACGCTGGATAACACAGATTTTACGGATGTGGCGGCAGTCGTCATTACCGTCGCTGACAGTCACAGCGGCATCCTTGCGTTGCTGAAACGCACCGGCTTTAATCTGCCTGTATTGATGTTCTCGCCGCAGCCTGTGGAAACCCCTGCGGGTGTCGATGCGGTCATCGACGGCAAAGCGCAGGAGTGGTTAGAGCTGGAAGCAGCGGCCTGTCGCTATGAAGAGAACCTGCTGCCGCCGTTTTTCGACACGCTCAGCCAGTACGTGGCGATGGACAACAGCACCTTTGCCTGTCCGGGGCACCAGCACGGAGCGTTCTTTAAGAAACACCCCGCAGGCCGCCAGTTCTTCGATTTCTTCGGCGAGAACGTCTTTCGGGCCGATATGTGCAACGCCGACGTGAAGCTCGGCGATCTGCTGATCCATGAAGGATCCGCCAAACACGCGCAAAAGTTCGCTGCAAAGGTGTTTAACGCCGACAAGACCTATTTCGTGCTCAACGGCACCTCTGCCGCCAACAAGGTGGTGACCAATGCGCTGCTGACCCGCGGCGATCTGGTGCTCTTTGACCGCAACAACCATAAATCCAACCACCATGGCGCGCTAATCCAGGCCGGGGCCACGCCGGTGTACCTCGAAGCGGCGCGTAACCCGTTTGGCTTTATTGGCGGCATTGATGACCGCTGCTTTGACGAGGCGTACCTGCGGGAGCTGATCCGCGAAGTGGCCCCGGAAAAAGTCGGTGAAGCGCGTCCGTTCCGCCTGGCAGTGATCCAGCTCGGCACCTATGACGGCACCATTTATAACGCCCGCCAGGTGATCGACAAAATTGGCCAGCTGTGCGACTACATCCTGTTTGACTCTGCATGGGTGGGTTACGAGCAGTTTATCCCGATGATGGCGGACAGCTCGCCGCTGCTGCTGGATCTCAATGAGAAGGATCCGGGGATCTTTGTCACCCAGTCGGTGCATAAACAGCAGGCCGGGTTCTCCCAGACCTCGCAGATCCACAAGAAGGATAACCATATCCGCGGCCAGGCGCGTTTCTGCCCGCATAAGCGTCTCAATAACGCCTTCATGCTGCACGCCTCCACCAGCCCGTTCTACCCGCTGTTTGCGGCTCTCGACGTTAACGCCAAGATCCACGAAGGGGAGAGCGGACGTCGGCTGTGGGCCGAGTGCGTTGAGCTGGGTATCGAGGCGCGCAAGGCGATTATCGCCAATTGCAAAATGATTAAGCCGTTTATCCCGCCGGTGGTGGCCGGGCGTCCGTGGCAGGATTATCCAACCCATGCGATTGCCAGCGAGCTGCGCTTCTTCAGCTTTGAGCCGGGTGCGAAATGGCACGGCTTCGAGGGCTATGCCGAGGAGCAATACTTTGTCGACCCGTGCAAGCTGCTGCTGACCACGCCGGGCATCGATGCTGAAAGCGGGGAGTACACCGACTTTGGCATCCCGGCGACCATTCTGGCGCACTACCTGCGTGAGAAAGGCATTGTCCCGGAGAAGTGCGATCTTAACTCTATTCTCTTCCTGCTCACCCCTGCGGAGAGCGCCGAGAAGATGGCGCAACTGGTGGCGATGCTGGGTCAGTTTGAACAGCACATTGAAGACGACACCCCGCTGGCGGATGTCCTGCCGACCATCTGGAAGAAATACCCGGTGCGCTATCGCGACTACACCCTGCGTCAGCTCTGCCAGGAGATGCACGATCTGTACGTCAGTTTCGACGTGAAGGATCTGCAGAAAGCGATGTTCCGCAAAGAGAGCCTGCCCACCGTGGCGATGAACCCGCAGGACGCTAATCAGGCCTTTATTCGCGGTAACGTCGAGCTGGTGCGCATCAGCGAAGCCGAAGGACGTATCGCGGCAGAAGGGGCGCTGCCATACCCGCCGGGGGTGCTGTGCGTCGTACCTGGCGAACTCTGGGGTGGGGCGGTGCAGCGTTACTTCCTGGCGCTGGAAGAGGGCGTCAATCTGCTGCCCGGTTTTTCACCGGAACTGCAGGGCGTTTACAGCGAGAAGGATGCGGACGGGATTAAGCGCTTGTACGGGTATGTACTGAAGTAAAAAAATTCCCCCCTCGCAGAGGGGGGAACTTAAGAGATTAATGCGCGACGGTCTGCGCACCTGTTGGCGTACGAACATGTTTGTACTTGAACAGCGCCATGAAGGCGAAGGCCAGTACCAGGGAGTAGGCTGCGAAGATCAGCCACACCGGCTGCCAGTCAGTAATACCGTTAGTGGTATACATCTCCACCACCTTACCGCTCACGACGCCGCCGAGAATACAGCCGAAGCCGTTGGTCATCATCAGGAACATGCCCTGGGCGCTGGCGCGGATTTCCGGACGAACCTCTTTTTCCACGAACACGGAGCCGGAGATGTTGAAGAAGTCGAAGGCGCAGCCGTAGACGATCATCGACAGCACCAGCAGCACGGTACCGAAGGCAGACGGGTCACCGTAGGCAAACAGACCGAAGCGCAGCATCCACGCGAAGATACTGATCATCATGACGTTCTTAATGCCGTAGCGGCTCAGGAAGAACGGGATGGTCAGGATGAACAGCGTTTCGGAGATCTGCGAAATCGACATCATCACCGACGCATGCTCAACGATAAAGCTGCCGGAGAACAGCGGGTCGTTATCGAAGCTGTGCAGGAAGGTGTTGCCGAACATGTTGGTGATCTGCAGCTCCGCGCCCAGCAGCATGGAGAAGATAAAGAAGATCGCCATGCGTTTGTTTTTAAACAGCGCGAAGGCGTCCAGGCCGAGCATGGCGCTCCAGCTCTGGTTTTTCTGCTGGTTAGAGACCGGAATGTGCGGCAGGGTCAGGGTGAACAGCGCCAGCACCACGGAGAGGACCGCACCGATATAGAGCTGCATGTGGCTCAGTTCGAAGCCTGCGAAGCTCACGCCCCACATCGCCATGATAAAGCCGATGGTGCCCCAGATACGGATCGGTGGGAAGTCGGTCACGATATCCATACCGGCTTCTTTCAGACGGTAGTAGGAGATGGTGTTAATCAGGCCCAGCGTTGGCATATAGGCCAGCGAGTTAAGCAGGATCACAATGAACATCGCCCCTGGCGTGGTGACCTCGGCCGCCATAAACAGCGTACCTGCCCCAACCAGATGGCAAAGCGCATATACCCACTTGGCGCTTATCCACTTATCCGCCACGATCCCGAGCAGGGTCGGCATAAAGACGGCAGCGATACCCAAAGAGCTGTAGACCGCGCCGATAGAGGCACCGTCGAATTTGAGCGTGACAAACATGTAGGAGCCGAGCGTGGTTAGCCAGCTCCCCCACAGACAGAACTGCAGAAACGACAAGATTTTAAGCTGCAGCTTAAGGTTCATGTTACTTTCCTCACAAGAGAGCGGGCTGTATGTTGGTGTAGAAACATTTCAGTTTTGTATTTGATGCAATTCTATCAGCGAGTGGCGTGATGTTTTGTTACCTCCCGCAAAAAAATGCAATCAACATTAATTTGCAGTTTGGATTGTGATGCAAATAACACTTTCCTATGGATGAGGTATAGACAGCGGCAGGGAGGCTTCTACCCTCTCCACAGCGGAGAGGGTAAAAGAGACAACATTACTTTCTACGATAGTTCTTTTGCGCCGTATTGACCTTGTAAAGGTAGCGGCGGGACTCTGCGGAGGGGTGACGGCTGGTCAGGGTCTGATAAACATCTCCCGGGGACATGCTGTTGATGATGTTTGCCGCCTGGACTTTATCGCTGGAGAAGACCCGCAGCACGCTGCCTGCACCACCGTTATAGGCGGTGATCACCGCATAGCGGCGCGAGGTCGGGTTATCAATGCCGCTCAGGTAGACGTTGTTCAGCATCGCCAGATAGGCGGTGCCGGTGTCAATATTACTGGCCGGATCAAACAGATAACTGCGGTCCGGCATGCCCGATCTCCCCTGCGCGCGGAACACGTCTTTTCCGGCGCTGTGCTGAACAACCTGCATCAGGCCCAGGGCGTCGGAACGGCTCACCGCGTACGGGTTAAACGAGGATTCGGTCTGCATGATCGCCAGGATCAGCGACTCATCGACACCGTATTTACGTGAGGCCTGGCGTACCATCCCGACATATTTGTGCGCACGTTTATCGAGGTGGTTTGGCACCAGGTTGATGGTCACGCTGTAGATAACGCGCAGGCCATTGCTGCGGCTTTTCAGACGCGTCTGCAGCAGGTAGTTGGCAAAATTATTAGCGCGACCTTCCCAGCGAATCGACTGGCCGGTCTGATCTACCACCTGGCCATACAGGAACGGCTCTTTCGAGATGGTAATGTCGTCGGCATCGGAGTAAAGATCGATAGAGCCCGGATCGTCACCCATCAGCAAGGTTTTAACGATCGCCTCACGTAAACGTGCCGCAGGATCGGTCCCGGCGATGGTTTCGACGGTGATGGTACCCTCGTCAAAGTTGATGTGGCTACGGGTCTGGTAAGCGTCGGTATACTTAACGTAGTCTTTCGGCCCGGCGATCAGAACTTCGTTAAATCCCCATATGTTTTCGATGTTGTGGGCAAACTGCCCCATCAGAATGTCAAAACCGTTGGTGTCCTTTACCCAGGCTTCGTTATAGCTATCGCCTTTATTTTTGGAGGAACACGAAACAAGTAACGGTGCAACAAGAGCAAGCGCTAAAATTTTTTTCATCATTCCGGGAGTGCGTGTTGTGTTTGCTTTGGCGCTACCTTTGCCGGGTGGCGCTACGCTTACCCGGCCTACTTATCGTAGGCCCGTGCAAGCGTAGCGCCGCCGGGCATCAGTCCGCAGAATATTATTTTTCCGGGGGGGTATAGCCTTCGATGTGCACCTCTTTCCCTTCAAACAGGAAGTTCACCATCTCCTCTTCGAGCTGCTTGCGGTGTTCAACGTTCATCATGTTGAGCTTGCGCTCGTTAATCAGCATGGTTTGTTTGTGTTGCCACTGCGCCCACGCCTCTTTGGAGATCTCGTTATAGATGCGCTTACCCAGATCACCCGGATAGAGCTGGAAGTCCTGGCCTTCTGCTTCACGTTGCAGGAAGGTGCAAAAAATTGTTCTGGCCATACTGAATCCTCTTTGTCGCCCGGAGCTAAACCGTTGCTCCGACACGTAATTGCTGTAACAGGCGCTCTACGGGAGCTGCCAGCCCCACTGACGGCGGTTGCGCTAAGTTATACCAGAGAGCGGTGCCTTCATCCATGCACGAGGTGAATGAGGACACGGGAAGCCACATCGGAACAATATCCAGATGGAAGTGGCTGAAGGTATGGCGAAACGCGTTGAGCTGCACAAGAGTATCGGCAGGGATGCCGCGTTGCGCCAGCCAGCCGCGAAGACTCTCTTCATCCTCAAACTGCGGGAAGCAGAATAAGCCGCCCCATAAACCGCTTGGCGGGCGCTGGGCGAGCCAGACCGTCTCCTCGTGCTGCATCAGCAGAAAATAGCCGGTGCGCTCGGACAGCGTCTGCTTCGGCTTTTTACCGGGATACTGCGCCCAGCTGTGGTTGGCATAGGCCACACACAGATTATTCAGCGGGCAGAGTTCGCATTTTGGCTTCGAGCGGGTGCAGACCATCGCCCCCAGATCCATCATCGCCTGGTTAAAGCGTTCAACGCCGTTAGCAGGGGTGACCGCTTCACTGATCTCCCACAGGCGTTTCTCCACCTCTTTCTTGCCCGGCCAGCCGCCAACGGCATAGCAGCGTGCCAGCACGCGCTTCACGTTGCCGTCGAGAATGGGGAAGTGTTTTCCCAGCGAGAGAGAAAGGACAGCCCCGGCGGTAGAGCGCCCGACGCCCGGCAGGGCGGCCACTTCATCGAAGGTTTCCGGGAATTTACCCCCGTGCAGCGATACCACCTGCTGGGCGGCTTTGTGCAGATTGCGGGCGCGGGCGTAATAGCCGAGCCCGGTCCACAGATGCAGCACCTCATCAAGCGGGGCGTTTGCCAGATCGGTCACGGTGGGAAAACGCGCCATAAAGCGCTCAAAATAAGGGATAACGGTAGCGACCTGCGTTTGTTGCAACATCACCTCAGAGAGCCATACTTTGTAGGGTGTTTTTTCAGTTTGCCAGGGCAGGGTTTTACGCCCGTATTTGTCGTACCAGTCCAGCACCTGGGCTGAAAATTGAGAGGCTTGCATGGTCTTCGCTTCGCGATATCAGGGACGCAGATTGCAGCACAGAGGCATGCGGCTGTAAACCGGATCTTTCCCATGCTTGCATCCCATCATTAACTTTGGATAATGCCCGTTTCCCGAACATTCTCACAAGCAGACTACTCTTTTATGAAAAACGACGTCATATCACCGGAATTTGATGAAAACGGCCGCCCGCTGCGCCGTATTCGCAGCTTTGTCCGCCGTCAGGGCCGCCTGACAAAGGGGCAGCAACACGCGCTGGATAACTACTGGCCGGTGATGGGCGTGGAGTTCACCGAACAGCCGCTCGATTTTGTTGCGCTGTTTGGCCGCGACGCGCCGATTACGCTGGAGATCGGTTTCGGCATGGGCGCTTCGCTGGTGACAATGGCAAAAGCGCGTCCGGAGCAGAATTTCCTCGGTATTGAGGTTCACTCCCCGGGCGTGGGTGCTTGTCTGGCGACGGCCCATGAAGAGGGCGTGGAGAATCTGCGGGTGATGTGTCATGACGCGGTGGAAGTGCTGCACAAGATGATCCCTGACAATTCTCTGAACATGGTTCAGCTCTTTTTCCCTGACCCATGGCACAAAGCGCGTCATAATAAACGCCGTATTGTTCAGGCACCTTTTGCTGAGCTGGTAAAAAGTAAACTGAAGCTGGGTGGCGTTTTCCACATGGCCACCGACTGGGAACAGTATGCGGAGCATATGCTGGAAGTGATGTCGGGGCTTGACGGGTATAAAAACCAGTCGGCGAGCAATGATTATGTGCCGCGTCCTGATTCACGTCCGGTAACGAAATTTGAACAGCGTGGCCATCGTCTTGGTCACGGCGTATGGGACTTAATGTTCGAGAGGGTGAAATAATGGCAAAGAACCGTAGCCGTCGTCTGCGTAAGAAAATGCATATCGAAGAATTCCAGGAGATTGGTTTTTCGGTGGCATGGCGTTTCCCGGAAGGCACCAGTGTAGAAAAAATTGATGAAGATGTGGATGCGTTCATCAATGAAGTTATCGAGCCGAACAAGCTGGCGTTTGACGGCAGCGGCTACCTGGCATGGGAAGGTTTGATCTGCAAACAAGAGATCGGCCAGTGCACCGAAGAGCATCAGGCTATCGTGCGTAAGTGGCTGGAAGACCACAAATTCGAAGACGTACGCATCAGCGAACTTTTCGATATTTGGTGGGACTAATAGAGCATCAGGGGCCAGCAATAGCTGGCCCGTTTTGTATGAGGGAGAATATATGATGCGCAAAACGCTGCTCGCCGCGGCTTTAATGACCACGGCTCTGACCGCTCACGCAGATTACAAATGCGAAGTCACGCCGCGTGACGACGTGATCCTGAGCCCGCAAACCGTGCAGGTAAAAGGTGAGAACGGCAATCTGGTGATCACCCCGGATGGCAACGTCATGTTTAACGGCAAGCAGTACCAGCTGAGCGCCGCGCAACGTGAACAGGCAAAAGATTACCAGGCCGATCTGCGCAGCGCGCTGCCGTGGATCGATGAAGGTGCCCTGACCCGCGTGGAAAAAGGCCGTGTCGCGCTGGATAAGATCATCGCTAAAGAGGTGGGGGAGAGCAGCAATATGCGCTCGCGCCTGACCAAGCTGGACGCGCAGCTAAAAGAGCAGATGAACCGCATTATTGAGCATCGTACCGATGGCCTGACGTTCCACTATCAGGCGATCGATCAGGTGCGCGCCGATGGCCAGCAGCTGGTGAATCAGGCGATGGGCGGCATTTTGCAGGACAGCATCAACGAGATGGGCGCCAAAGCGGTGCTGAAAGGCGGTGGCAATCCGCTGCAGGGCGTGCTGGGTAGCCTGGGCGGCCTGCAGACCTCGATTCAGAATGAGTGGAAGAACCAGGAAGCGGATTTCAAGGCGTTCGGCAAAGATGTGTGTAAGCGCGTTATATCGCTGGAAGAGAGCCGCAAGGGGCTGGTGGGGTCGCTGAAGTAGGTTAGTGCTTCAGTGCGGTCTGGGCCCCTCACCCCGGCCCTCTCCCCAGGGGAGAGGGAGTAAATGTTCCCTCTCCCTGTGGGAGAGGGTTAGGGTGAGGGCATCAGGCATTGCAGGTGCTCCAGAATAGTCATTAATACTCCCTCCTCATTCGCCCTGAATTCATTATTCCAGAACCGAATTACACGCCAGCCTTGCGCATTCAGATACGCGGTCCTGCGCAGATCATATTCTTCATCATCCTGATGTTGTCCGCCATCCAGTTCAACGATTAACCGCGCCTTAAAGCATGCAAAGTCAACGATGTAAGAACCAATTGGCATCTGGCGGCGGAACTTGTAGCCATAGAAATGACGCCCCCGGAGTAAATACCAGAGACGTGTCTCTTCAGGCGTCATATTTATTCGTAACTGTTTTGATTTTTCCATCCCCGCACTCTGCCAGCTTTTCCTTCAGCCAGCAGAACGGGATGCAAAATCCTGAATCAGGCTTCAGGACTCTTCGGCGAGGAACAGCTCAAGGAGGGAGTTTAAGAACAGTTTGCCATGCTCGGTGATCTGCCAGAACGCATCGCATTCGGTCAGATACCCCTGCGCCAGCGCCTCGTCAATCTGCGGGCGAATCACCGACTCCGCTAACCCGGTATATAATGCAAACTCCGCGCGCGGCGCGGCTTCCAGCAGGCGGAAGCGGTTCATAAAGAACTCAAACGGCTTATCTTCGGCTTCGACGTCGTGCTGGCGCTCCAGGTAGCGTCCTTCCATATAGCCACGCGGATGGCGCGTTTTGGCGGTACGCAAAATACGCCCGTCCGGGAAGGTCACTTTGCCATGGGCGCCGCAGCCAATCCCCAGATAATCACCAAAACGCCAGTAGTTCAGATTGTGCTGGCACTGATAGCCCGGCTTCGCATAGGCCGAGGTTTCGTACTGCTGATACCCGGCGGCGGTCAGCAGCTGGTGGCCCTGCTCGAAAATATCCCACAGCGCATCATCATCAGGCAGCACCGGCGGGCGCGAACCAAACAGCGTGTTCGGCTCAATGGTCAGCTGATACCAGGAGAGGTGCGGCGGGTTCAGTTCAATGGCCTGGCGCAGATCGTCCAGCGCTTCCTCCAGGGACTGATCCGGCAGACCGTGCATCAGGTCGAGGTTAAAGCTGCGCAGGCCCAGCCCGGTCGCCAGGTGCGCGGCACGCTTTGCCTCACCCGGGCCATGAATACGGCCCAGACGCTTTAGCTTTGGCTCGCTGAAGCTCTGTACCCCTATGGAGATACGGTTCACCCCGGCGCGCTGATACTCGACAAAACGGTCGGCCTCAACCGTACCCGGATTGGCCTCCATGGTAATTTCTGCATCCGCAGCCAGATTGAGGCGCGCACGCACGCCATCCAGCAGCGTCTGCATCGCCGGGCCTGAGAGCAGGCTCGGCGTACCGCCACCGATAAAAATGGTCTTAACTTCACGTCCCTGCGCGTAAGCGACGTCGGCGTCCAGATCGGCAAGCAGATGCTGAACGTAATCGTCATGAGGCACTTCGCCTTTCAGCGCATGCGAGTTGAAATCGCAGTACGGACATTTCTGCACGCACCACGGGATGTGAATATAAAGACTCAGAGGTGGCAAATTAGCCATTACGTAACGCTTCCAGTAACAGTTTCAGTGCGCGCCCACGATGGGAAATCGCGCTTTTCTCTTCGCGGGTGAGTTCCGCGGCGGTTTTGCCCTCGGTCGGGACAAAGAAAATCGGATCGTAGCCAAAGCCGCCGTTGCCTGCCGATTCGCGAGCGATGACGCCCGGCCAGCTGCCGTGGCAGACAATCGGCGTAGGATCTTCGGCATGGCGCATATAGACCAGCACGCAGTGGAACTGCGCCTGGCGCTGCTCATCCGGTACGTCCTTAAGCGCTTCCAGCAGCTTTTCGAGGTTCTGCTGGTCGCTGGCATCGACGCCGGAATAGCGGGCGGAGTAGATCCCCGGCGCGCCGCCCAGCACGTCCACCGCCAGACCGGAGTCGTCAGCAATAGCTGGCAGACCGGTGACCTGCGCGGCATGGCGCGCCTTCAGAATGGCATTTTCGATAAAGGTCAGGCCGGTCTCTTCGGCAGAGTCCACGCCCAGCTCGGTCTGCGCGACCACATCCAGACCGAAATCATTTAACAGCGAGGCCAGCTCGCGCACTTTACCGGCGTTACCGGTAGCGAGAACAACTTTTTGCATGTGTTAATCCTGTTGTATCAGTGCCGCGACGTCCGTCGGGATTTGTTGCGGATTAAGAATTTTGACCTGCTTGTGACGTCCCAGTTCACCTTTCTCGATCAGCACCTGGCTTTTCGCGACGCGGAACTGTTTTGCCAGATACTTCACCAGATGGGCATTCGCCTGGCCATCCACAGGAGGAGCGGTGATGGCGACTTTTACTTCGTCGCCATGCAGCCCGATAATCGAATCGCGGCTGGCTTTCGGCTGAATATACAGCCGTAAAACCAGCCCGTCGGCGCAGGTGCTGACAGCACTCATAGCGCCATCCACAGCCCCGGCAGCAGGATGTTGCCCGTGGATTGCAGCAGTTCAGCGATACCCATGTTGATCACGTACAGCAGCAGCACGAGGATCATCGGGGAGAAGTCGATCCCGCCCATGGCTGGCAGCAGATTACGAATCGGACGCAGCAGCGGGTCGGCAAGCTGAATCAGGGAGTACTCCACCGGGCTGCGGCCCTGGCTCACCCAGCTCATGATCGCCATCAGCAGCAGCACCCAGAAGATCAGCAGACCGATCGTTTTTATCAGGATCAACACCGCCGCGATCCAGATGATCGGCTGGAAGGTGATGACCATAAACAGCACGATCGCTTTCACCACGCAGAGAATCAGCGCCACCAGCAGAGAGGCGCTGTCAATCGGCCCCATCGGCGGGATCACCCGGCGCAGCGGCCCGATGATTGGCTGGGTCACTTTAACGACAAACTGTGAGAAGGGATTGTAAAAATCACAACGGGCCCACTGCATCCAGACGCGTAACAAAAGCACCATCGTATACAGTTCAATGACCGTTGAGAGCAGGAAGGTCAACGTCTTCATGGCGTTCCTCAGGTTTCCTTATTATTGGGTGTAATCGCGCGCACCGAAAATTGCTGTGCCGATGCGCACCATGGTGCTGCCAGCCGCAATCGCGGCAGCCATATCGTCCGTCATGCCCAGTGAAAGCGTGTCGACCGTTGGGAAGCGTGTTTTAAGCGCCTCAAATGCTACAGCCATTTGCCGCGCAACCGCAAACTGCCTGTCGTAATCTGACTCCGGGGCCGGGATCGCCATTAACCCGCGAAGCCTGAGGCCAGGCAGCGCTGCCACCTGATCCGCCAGCTGATCCAGTTCCTCCAGAGCAATACCTGACTTGCTGTTTTCGTCGCTGATATTGATTTGAATCAGCACGTTGAGCGGCGGCATCTCTGCCGGACGCTGCTCGCTCAGACGGCTGGCGATGCGCAGACGATCGACGGTATGACACCAGTCGAAATGCTCCGCTACCAGCCGGCTTTTGTTCGACTGTAATGGCCCGATAAAGTGCCACTGCAGATCCGCGGTGCCCTGTTCACGGAAATGGCGGATTTTTTCCACCCCTTCCTGCACGTAGTTTTCACCGAACATGCGCTGGCCTGCAGCAATTGCTTCTGCGATGGCGCTCGCAGGCTTGGTTTTGCTGACTGCAAGCAATGTAATTTCTTCTGAAGCACGGCCGCAACGCGTTGCTGCGGCTGAGATTTTGTTCCTGACCTGTGCCAGGTTATGCGCAATGTCGTTCATTTTCCGAGGATCATTAAATGGATATGGAAGAAATTGTGGCCCTTAGTGTAAAGCATAACGTGTCGGATCTACACCTGTGCAGTAACGCACCACCGCGCTGGCGGCGACGAGGGAAAATAGAATTCGCCCCGTTTCCCGGGCCGGATGTGGTGAAGCTGCTCAAAAGCTGGCTCAGCGACGAACAGCAGGGAGCATGGTGCGCTCAGGGGCAGGTGGATTTTGCCGTCAGCCTGGAGGCACTCCGGCTGCGGGGCAGCGCCTTTGCCCATACGCAAGGGTGCTCGCTGGCGCTCCGGCTGCTGCCGGAACGGTGCCCGCAGCTGCGCACCCTGGGCACGCCGCGGGCGATCCCCGAGCTGCTGACCAGCGATAATGGCCTGATTCTGGTGACCGGGGCCACCGGCAGCGGCAAGTCCACCACCCTGGCGGCGATGGTCGACTTTCTCAATCACCACAGCGACGGGCATATTCTGACCCTGGAAGATCCGGTGGAGTTTATCCATCAGAGCAAGCGTTGTCTGGTGCAGCAGCGGGAGATTGGCCTGCATTGTCCCTCTTTTGCCGATGCGCTGCGGGCGGCGCTGCGTGAAGATCCCGACGTGATCCTGTTAGGCGAGCTGCGCGACAGCGAAACGATCCGCCTGGCGCTCACCGCCGCAGAGACCGGACATCTGGTGCTGGCGACCCTGCATACCCGGGGTGCCGCCCAGGCGATAGAGCGGCTGGTGGATGCCTTCCCGGCCGAGGAAAAAGAGCCGGTACGTAAGCAGCTGGCCGGCAGCCTGCGTGCGGTGCTGGCGCAAAAGCTCGAAAGGGATAACCAGCAGGGACGCGTCGCGCTGTTTGAGCTGCTGGTTAATACCCCTGCGGCGGCCAATTTGATCCGTGAAGGCAAAACCTTTCAACTGCCCGGAGTGATCCAGACCGGCCTGCAGGCGGGAATGCTAAACTTCGATCAGAGCCGGGCTGAGCGCAGGGCGCAGGGGCGGCTGTAATGCGCGTTCAGTTTCCGGCAGAGAATGATTTTCACGGCCTTGTATCCTTTTGCACGGGCGGTAAAATCGAGCCACTAATTGCACACCTTGAAAGCGGCTATGTCATCACAACCGAACCAAAGTCTTATCGACGGCATTCGCTGTCTGCAGTATCTGGTTTCCAGCGGCCGCGCCATCGGCTGCCGTGAACTGGCGCGGCTGATGGGGATCAACACCACCCGTGTTAACCGTTTGCTGATGACCATGGCCTCCATTGGCCTGACCATGCAGGACGATCACCGGCGCTACCTGCCGGGTCCTGGCATCCATGCGCTGGCGGCCCAGTCAATCCGCGGCTCAGAGCTGTTCTCCCGCGCCTTGCCCCGGCTGGAGCGCGATGCGCCACGGGATATCGTGGTGGCGCTGGGCGTACTGTGGGAGGATCAGGTTATTTATATCTGGCACGCCGTGCCCGGCAGCCAGGCCAGCCAGGCGCTGGCTGGCTTTCATATGCTGCCAGCCTGGCAATCGGTGATTGGCATGTCGCTGCTGGCGAGTGAGACGGACGAGGCATTGATGCCGCGCTTCACGCCCGAGCAGTGGCAAAACCTTGCCCCGCACGTGGCGCAGCAGCGCCAGCAGGGGCATGTAGTCTGGCACCATGACGACGGAGAAGTGTCGATGGCCATACCCGTGGGCGTGCATCATGCCGCGCTGGCCTTTGCCGGGATGTGGAATGTTGACGACGAGCATGTCCGCACGCGTCTGGCTGAACTGACGGCGCTTAACGCCACGCTGCTGGAAGAGTAAGGGGCATTTGCCCGGGCAGCCGGGCAAAGGGTAGGGGATCAGTAACCCTGCTCGAAGAAGCTTTCGAGGATAATCACCGCCGAGGCGGAATCGACGCTGCCTTTGTTGAGCGCGCGGAAACCGCCGTGCTCAAACAGACCGGCACGGGCTTCTACGGTGCTCAGTCGTTCATCGTGCAGCTTGATCGCCACGCCAAAACGGCCATGAATTTTATTGGCAAAGTTACGCGCGCGGGCAGTCAATGGCTGTTCAGTGCCATCCATATTCAGCGGCAGACCGACAATCACCTCATCCGGCTGCCACTCTTTCAGCAGTCGCTCAATCAGGTTCCAGTCCGGTGTGCCGTTTTGCGCTTTCAGCGCCGTCAGCGGGCGGGCGGTGCCGGTGATGCGCTGGCCGATCGCCACACCGATACTTTTGGTGCCGAAATCAAACGCGAGAAGCGTGCCGCTCATCAGGCATGCCCCGCTACGCCAGGCATGGTCTGGATATCAATGCCAATCAGCTTTGCTGCATCACGCCAGCGATCGGCGATAGGGGTTTTAAACAGGATGTTTAAATCTGCCGGGGCCGTCAGCCAGGCGTTATCCAGGATCTCCTGCTCAAGCTGGCCTTTTTCCCATGAGGAATAGCCAAGCGCCACCAGCACATCGGCAGGCTGCTTTTCTGTGCCCAGGGTTTCCAGCACGTCGCGGGAGGTGGTGATCACGGTGTTATCGGAGATACGGATACTGGAGGAAAAGCCTGGCGGCGTGTGCAGAATAAAGCCGCGATCTTCGGCCAGCGGGCCGCCCAGCATCACCGGTTTATCGAGACGAATTTCAGGAACACGTTCGTCCTGGGAAATTTTTAATTTGTCCAGAATGCCTTCAACAGACAGATTTTCCAGCGGTTTATTGATGATAATCCCCATCGCGCCATCTTCGCTGTACTCGCAGATGTAAACGACCGCACGACGGAAAATCGGATCCTGGAGAGCAGGCATGGCAATCAGAAAGTGATGCTGTAAATTCATTGTCAGAGGTTCTGTTTCCTGGTTTAAAAAGCGACAGCACCCAGTATGCGGACAAACCTGAATGCTGTCACTAACAGTATTGGCTGGGTTATTACTGCTTCAGACGTTTTTCGATCGCATCCATCAGCATGCCGGTAATGGAGACCGGGAACGCGGCTTCGATTTCGCGAATACAGGTTGGGCTGGTGACGTTCACTTCCGTCAGGCGATCGCCAATGATGTCGAGGCCAACAAAGATCAGCCCTTTGGCTTTTAACATCGGACCGACGCGGCGGGCAATTTCCCAGTCGCTTTCGGTCAGCGGGCGCGGTTCGCCACGGCCACCGGCCGCCAGGTTACCGCGGGTTTCGCCGCCCTGCGGAATACGCGCCAGGCAGTACGGCACCGGCTCACCGTCCACCACCAGCACGCGCTTGTCGCCGTCGACAATCGCCGGGATATAGTTCTGTGCCATGCAGTAGCGGGAGCCATGCTCGGTCAGGGTTTCGGCGATCACGCCGAGGTTCGGGTCGCCCTCTTTAACGCGGAAGATAGACGCGCCGCCCATACCGTCCAGCGGCTTCAGGATAATATCGCCGTGTTTCTGCCAGAAGGCTTTCAGCTGCGCTTTGCTGCGCGTCACCAGCGTCTCTGGCGTCAGGTCGGAGAACCAGGCGGTGTAGAGCTTCTCGTTGCAGTCGCGCAGGCTCTGCGGTTTGTTGACGATCAGCGTCCCTTTCTCTTCTGCGCGCTCAAGAATATAGGTGCAGTAAATGTATTCGGTGTCGAACGGCGGATCTTTACGCATCAGGATGACGTCGAGTTCGGCCAGGGGCAGATCCTGCTCGGAACCGAATTCATACCATTTATCGTAATTCTGCTCGACGTTGACGATGCGGGTGCGCGCACGGGCTTCGCCGTTAATCAGGTACAGGTCGCTCATCTCCATATAGTGGAGCTGATAGCCGCGACGTTGCGCTTCCAGCAGCATAGCGAAGCTGGAATCTTTCTTGATATTGATGCTTGTGATGGGATCCATCACGATGCCGAGCTTGATCATTGTCTTCTCCGTTAATGCTTCAACCTAAATCGCCAAAACGCACCTGCAGGGCAGTGATGGCGGTTAGCGCGGTGGTCTCAGTACGCAGAACGCGGGGTCCCAACAGAATATCAGTAAACTGGTAGCGTGCGGTCATGGCGATCTCCTCTGCCGAAAGACCCCCTTCCGGGCCAATCAGCAGCCGCACGCGCTCAACAGGCAGCGGCAGGGTGTTAATGCTGGCGCTGGCGCGGGGATGAAGATTGAGCTTCAGACCCAGTTCCTCTTCTGCACACCAGGCTTCAAGATCCATTGCCGGGCGGATCTCAGGGACGCGATTGCGGCCACACTGTTCACAGGCGGCAATGGCGATTTTTTGCCACTGCTGGAGCTTCTTATTCAGACGTTCGGCATCCAGTTTAACGCCGCAGCGCTCAGAAAAAAGTGGCGTAATGAGGCTTACACCCAGTTCGATCGATTTCTGGATAGTAAATTCCATTTTTTCGCCGCGAGACATCACCTGGCCTAAGTGAATATGCAGCGGCGATTCACGATCGTCGATTTCGCCACGCACAATACTCACCTGCACGCTTTTTTTATCGGCGCGGGTGATTTGTGCGTCAAACACCTGGTTTGAACCATCAAACAGCTGAATCGCCTGACCTGCCCCCATGCGCAGCACGCGTCCAACATGGTTAGCAGCCTCTTCAGACAGGGCAATTTCACTGCCCGCAGTAATCAGGGCAGGGTGATAAATACGGGGAATACGCATAGTCAAAGAATTCCATAAATAGCCAGGTCCCCGGCTCGGTCTGTCCCCTCTCCCCTTAGGGGAGAGGGTTAGGGTGAGGGGTACGTAAATAAACAATTGCCGCTAGTGTAGGTTAGCTCTTTTGCGCCTGGCAAGCGCGCTGGACGTACGGGTTGTGATTCCCCTGCACTTTGGCAATGCGCTCGTCGCGCTGGCACTCCCAGGCGGTCACCGGATAGAGTTTATCCCAGGCGTTAAACAGCTGGGTTTGCTGGCGGGAGAGGTTGAGATCATAGCGATCGCGCATGTAGAAGTAGGTGCGGGCGATGCTGCCGCGGGCGCGGGCGGGTGGCTCGGCAAGCTTCTCTTTGAAGTCGACCTTCATGGCGCACTGACCGTACTGGCCTTCGCCGCCGTTCCACTGGCTGTACATAAAGTTGCCGCGATCGCCGTTCACCTCGCCCACGGCGGGCTGCAGGTTATGCATATCGCTCTCTATCTGGCGATAGACCGGGTCTTTGGCGCAGTTTTTACGTCCGCCATCCTGCCAGCACTGACGCTGGTGGCCAAACTGCCAGGCTGGCACCACATGTTCCCATTCGATACGGCTGGCGCGGTTCTCATTTTTACGCACTTTGTAGCCGCAGGAGGCCAGATCCACGACCCCTTTTTTGCCCTGCCAGTTAATTTTGCAGCCACAGTAAAAATCGCCCGCGACGTCAGCGTTGACCTTCACGCCTGCGGCTTTTGCCTGAGAGAAACTGTTAATACCTTCGGCCAGCGCATGGCCTGAGAACGCCGTCGTCAGAAAAGCGACCGCGAGAGAGAAATTACGGGACATCGTGAACTCCGTGTCAAAACGAGCCCGCAACGTAACGAAAGTTGTTCCTGTATGCAATCAGGCAGATCATGAATGTTCCTGATGATTCTGCCGCTTACTCCGCAATAAGGGGTTCGCCGCACTTCACGCAGCGGTAGGTGGCTTCGCCGCGCACCACCCGGTTATGGCGACGCACGGTGAGCTGGTGCTGCTGGCACTGGCAGCGGTAGGGGAAAGTATTGCGTCGTACTGAATCAAGCTCGAACTGGTGCGTCCGACGCGCCGGAACGCCGAGCACCGCTTCCATCATCCATTTCCACTCTTTGCCGTGGGGCGCCACGCGGCCAAAGTGCTTCCACACCAGCAGGTGCGCCAGCTCATGCGGGATCACTTCGTCGATAAAAGCCTGCTGGTTTTCCAGCATCAATACCGGGTTGAGGCGGATCTCATAGGCATCCAGCCAGGCGGTGCCTGCTGCGGTGCCGCGCTGCTGCCAGACCAGTTTGGGTTCAGGGTAGTTCCGGGCGAGCTTCAGGTTGGCCTGCGCCAGGTTGTCACGCAGGCTGCGCATGGCGGCTTGCTGAAGCGCAATGGGGAGACGGGGTGTTTTCATAACGGCAGAGCATAGAGCCTGTAGCGGGGCGGTGCAAGCGGCTTCCTCCCGGATGGGAGGAAGCCGAAAGGATCAGTCGTGAGCGCCAATTTCGCGCAGTGGACGGCCTTTCATCAGGTTACGTTCAATATGTTCCAGCGACACGTGTTTGGTTTCAGGAACCAGCCACAGCGTCAGCACGATAAACAGCAGGTTCAGACCGCCGTACACCCAGAAGGTGTTGGCATTGCCGAACGTATCGAGCATGGTCAGGAAGGTTGCGCCGACGATCATGTTGGCGATCCAGTTGGTAGCGGTGGAGCAGGTGATGCCGAAATCACGCCCTTTCAGCGGCTGGATCTCGGAACACAGCACCCAGATCAGCGGACCTGCGCTCATTGCAAAACCAACGATAAACATCAGCAGCATCCCGACGGCCACGTACTGCATGGTCGTGGACTCGATACCCACATGCAGCATCGTACCCAGCACACCCATGCCAACGGCCATCACCAGGAAGCCCAGCGTCAGCGTCGGTTTACGGCCCCAGCGATCCACCAGGCCGATGGCGATAAAGGTCGCCAGCACGTTGGTCAGACCGACGATCACCGTGCCCCACATCTGCTCGGTGGTATTGCTGTAACCCGCCAGCTCAAAGATTTTTGGCGCGTAATACATGATGACGTTCATCCCGGTGAACTGCTGCATCACCTGCAGCAGCACGCCAAGGAACACCGCCCGGCGGAAGTTGCTATTCTCTTTAAACAGCGCCCAGCCGCTCTGTTTGACCTTCAGGCTTTCGCGGATCTCTTCCAGCTCGCGTTTCGCTTCTGCACTGGTATCGCGCAGGCGCAGCAGCACGCGCTCCGCATCGTTAAAGCGCCGTTTGGCCGCGAACCAGCGCGGGCTGTCGGGCAGGAAGAAGACGCCGATGAGCAGCAGGATCGCCGGGATAATAATAACCCCCAGCATCCAGCGCCATGCGCCGCTGTAGCTGAACGCGGTGTCAGAAAGATAGGCGCCGAGAATACCGATGGTGATCATCAGCTGATACATGGAGATCATGCTGCCGCGAATTTTCTCCGGGGCGATCTCCGACAGGTAAAGCGGGGCGGTGTAGGAAGCAACGCCTACCGCCAGGCCCAGCAGCACGCGGGAGACAATCAGCACTTCCACGTTAGGGGCTGCAGCGGAAAAGAGCGAACCGGCGACAAACAGAATGGCACCAATCATCAGGCTCTTTTTACGCCCGAGTTTGAAGGAGAGCCAGCCGCTGCCGACCGCGCCGACCGCCGCACCGAACATCATCGAGCTGACCACCCACTCCTGGGTGTGGGAGCTGATCTGGAATTCATCCGTGATGAAGGGCAAGGCCCCGGCAATCACGCCGATATCAAGACCGAAAAGTAATCCTGCCAGTGCTGCGAGGAAGCAGACGAAGAAGGTCATCGTCTTGTTTGACGTCCGCCCCTGTTTTTTATTGTCAGGCATTTTGCCCTCCATTTGGCTTAGCTGTTTCATCAATGTAAAGATTTGATTAGGAAACAGTAAAAGTATGTCAGAGGGGCGGGTGTGACAAAGAGAGTAATCCGAAAGGGGGCTGATTTTATCTGGATGTAAGCGATTTCACTGAGGGCGTTGTGCAGCAGAAAACAAAAAGGCCAGCACGGGGCTGGCCTTTCAGAAGCGCTGTCAGTCGATTATTTCAGACCGGCAGCTTCACGCAGCTGGGCGGCTTTGTCGGTTTTTTCCCATGGGAAATGTTCGCGACCAAAGTGACCGTAAGCAGCGGTTTCTTTGTAGATTGGGTGCAGCAGATCCAGCATCTGGATCAGGCCGTATGGACGCAGATCGAAGAACTCGCGCACCAGCAGGGTCAGCTGCTCAGAGGACACTTTTTCGGTACCAAAGGTTTCAACCATGATGGAGGTCGGTTCTGCTACGCCGATGGCGTAGGAGACCTGGATCTCACAGCGGTCAGCCAGACCGGCGGCAACGATGTTTTTGGCAACATAACGCGCTGCGTAGGCTGCGGAACGGTCAACTTTAGACGGATCCTTACCGGAGAAGGCACCGCCACCGTGACGCGCCATGCCGCCGTAGGTATCAACGATGATCTTACGACCGGTCAGACCGCAGTCGCCCATTGGTCCACCGATAACAAAGCGCCCCGTTGGGTTGATGAAGTATTTGGTAGAGGCGTTCAGCCACTCGGTCGGCAGAACCGGCTTGATGATCTCTTCCATCACCGCTTCCTGCAGGGATTTCTGGTCGATATCTTCAGCGTGCTGAGTAGACAGAACTACCGCGTCGATGCCGACAATTTTGCCGTCGTCGTATTGGAACGTGACCTGGCTTTTCGCATCCGGACGCAGCCACGGCAGGGTGCCATTTTTACGCACTTCAGCCTGACGCTGCACCAGACGGTGAGCATAGGTGATTGGCGCTGGCATCAGCACGTCGGTTTCGTTGGTTGCATAACCAAACATCAGGCCCTGGTCGCCCGCGCCCTGCTCCAGCGGATCGGCACGGTCAACGCCCTGGTTGATGTCCGGGGACTGTTTGCCAATGGCGCTCAGTACGGCGCACGAGTTGGCATCAAAGCCCATATCAGAATGCACATAGCCGATTTCACGCACGGTGTTACGGGTGATCTCTTCGATATCAACCCATGCACTGGTGGTGATTTCACCGCCAACCATTACCATGCCGGTTTTGACATAGGTCTCACAGGCGACGCGCGCTTTAGGATCCTGCTCGAGGATCGCATCCAGTACGGCATCGGAGATTTGGTCAGCAATTTTATCAGGATGTCCTTCTGATACAGACTCGGACGTAAACAGGTGTTTTGCCATGTTTTAATTTACCTAAGGAGAATTTGTTTAGCTCAAACTGTCGTGTGGGGTCGCCGAGGCAGCTTTTTCCACCAGGACTTGCAGATGATGACACTGGCAGTCTGAGTGTTAATCAGTATGGATGGATTAACATCTGGACGGCTATTTTAGGTCACTTCTTCGCCCGATTTCCAGCTTTTTTTATATATGCGCTTACGGCCCTGAAAACCCGAGTGGAAATTTTTGCTGACGGTCCCGGCAATGCGCACATTTATATTTTGCATTTTCCCCGTCTTGTCGGTATAAAACGCGGCGCGCGGCTCATACAAAAAAGCACACGACGTTTCTTCGTGTCGCCACTTCCAGCCGGGTAAAGCAGTGAACTTTTAGCTTTAACTTGTCGCGAGTTTTATCAGGCTTGCGTGGAGGTGATACGAGATAATGAACCGTCGTTTTCCGCTTAGTCAGTTCTGCCTTTCAGGCCGGAACATGCTCCCCGCCATTCGCATTTCTAATCTGCAAACCTGCCGATGTTATACCCATCTCGGCGCTTCTCAGGATTCCAGGGCAGGCACTACGCTTTGTGAAGACTGAACAAGGGCGCTCTTGTAAATACAAGAGTTTTCTCGTGGTTTCGCCGGACCTTGTCATACAGAGTTCGGATACGTGTTTTACAATGATATGAATAAGAAACCGGTCGCACGCCCCGGCTTTCAGCATTCTGTGCTGGAAATCCGGTCGGATAATGGGTTGTTATCGCAGATTGACGCTGCGATAGTAGTCAACTGTTTTACACTGAATAGTAAGAGTTGAGGTTCGCTATGTCTGACGACATGTCTTCGTTTTCGCCTTCGTCAGCAGGCGAACAGGGTGTACTACGTTCTATGCAGGAGGTTGCGATGAGCTCCCAGGAAGCCAGCAAGATGCTGCGCACTTACAATATTGCCTGGTGGGGCAATAACTACTACGACGTCAACGAACTGGGCCACATCAGCGTTTGCCCGGATCCTGACGTACCGGAAGCGCGCGTCGATCTCGCTAAGCTGGTGAAAGCGCGCGAAGCGCAGGGGCAGCGTCTGCCTGCACTGTTCTGCTTCCCGCAGATCCTGCAGCACCGTCTGCGTTCCATTAACGCCGCCTTCAAACGCGCGCGTGAATCTTACGGTTACAACGGCGACTATTTCCTGGTCTATCCGATCAAGGTGAACCAGCATCGTCGCGTTATCGAATCCTTAATTCACTCTGGCGAACCGCTGGGGCTGGAAGCCGGTTCCAAAGCGGAGCTGATGGCGGTACTGGCCCATGCCGGAATGACCCGCTCGGTGATCGTCTGTAACGGTTATAAAGACCGTGAATACATTCGTCTGGCGCTGATCGGCGAGAAGATGGGCCACAAGGTCTATCTGGTCATCGAGAAGATGTCTGAGATTAATATCGTGCTGGAAGAGGCCGAGCGTCTGAACGTGGTGCCGCGCCTTGGCGTGCGTGCGCGTCTGGCCTCGCAGGGCTCCGGTAAGTGGCAGTCCTCCGGCGGTGAAAAATCCAAATTCGGCCTCGCAGCGAACCAGGTTCTGCAGCTGGTCGAAATCATGCGTGAGCGTGGGCGTCTGGACAGCATTCAGCTTCTGCACTTCCACCTCGGTTCGCAGATGGCCAACATCCGCGATATCGCCACCGGCGTGCGCGAGTCGGCCCGTTTCTACGTTGAGCTGCACAAGCTGGGCGTGAACATCCAGTGCTTCGACGTGGGTGGCGGTCTGGGCGTGGACTATGAAGGAACCCGCTCGAAGTCCGACTGTTCGGTGAACTACGGTCTGAACGAGTACGCCAACAATATTATCTGGGCGATTGGCGATGCCTGTGAAGAGAACGGTCTGCCGCACCCGACGGTGATCACCGAGTCCGGACGTGCGGTTACCGCGCACCACACGGTGCTGGTGTCTAACATCATCGGCGTTGAGCGCAACGAATACACCGAAGCCACACCGCCGGAAGACGATGCACCGCGCGCGCTGCAAAGCATGTGGGAAACCTGGATTGAGATGCACGAGCCAGGTACGCGTCGTTCCCTGCGTGAGTGGCTGCACGACAGCCAGATGGACCTGCACGATATTCATACCGGCTATTCATCCGGTACATACAGCCTGCAGGAGCGTGCCTGGGCCGAGCAGCTGTATCTGAACATGTGCCACGAAGTGCAGAAACAGCTCGATCCGAGCAACCGTGCGCACCGTCCGATTATCGACGAGCTGCAGGAGCGTATGGCGGACAAGATGTACGTCAACTTCTCCCTGTTCCAGTCGATGCCGGATGCCTGGGGTATCGATCAGCTGTTCCCGGTCCTGCCGCTGGAAGGGCTGAATCAGGTGCCTGAGCGCCGTGCGGTGCTGCTGGATATCACCTGTGATTCCGACGGGGCTATCGATCACTACATCGACGGTGACGGTATCGCCACCACCATGCCGATGCCGGAGTACGATCCGGAGAACCCGCCAATGCTGGGCTTCTTTATGGTTGGGGCCTATCAGGAGATCCTGGGCAACATGCACAACCTGTTCGGCGATACCGAAGCGGTTGACGTGTTTGTCTTCCCTGACGGCAACGTGGAAGTGGAGCTCTCTGACGAGGGCGACACCGTGGCGGATATGCTGCAGTACGTGCAGCTGGATCCGAACAAGCTGCTGACCCAGTTCCGCGATCAGGTGAAAAAGACCGATCTGGACGATACCCTGCAGAAACAGTTCCTGGAAGAGTTTGAAGCAGGTCTGTACGGCTACACGTATCTGGAAGACGAGTAAAAAAACCTCCCTCTCCCTGTGGGAGAGGGTCGGGGTGAGGGCATCAGGCTGCAGCGTTGCTGATGCCCGGTGGCACTGCGCTTACCGGGCCTACGAATGTAGGCCGGATAAGGCGAAGCCGCCATCCGGCAGATTGCTATACTCACTTGAACCCGTACGAAATAGCAGCGATAATCCGCCGCAACAGGCACTATTCGAATCAATCCCTTCCTCGTCGGGTTTAACGACGCGGAGGGGATTTTTTTTTCATCTATTTTTAATGCACCGACGTTATAAAGAGGTCAGGACATGAGCACTTTAGGGCATCAGTACGATAATTCCCTGGTATCGAACGCTTTTGGTTTTTTACGCCTTCCGATGAACTTCCAGCCGTACGACAGCGATGCGGACTGGGTGATCACCGGTGTGCCATTTGATATGGCGACATCCGGCCGTGCCGGTGGCCGTCACGGCCCGGCAGCGATCCGTCAGGTCTCCACCAACCTGGCCTGGGAGCACAACCGTTTCCCGTGGAACTTCGACATGCGCGAGCGCCTGAACGTGGTTGACTGCGGCGACCTGGTATATGCCTTCGGTGACGCGCGTGAAATGAGCGAAAAACTGCAGGCCCACGCCGAGAAGCTGCTGGCTGCCGGCAAGCGTATGCTCTCCTTCGGCGGTGACCACTTCGTGACCCTGCCGCTGCTGCGCGCCCACGCGAAGCACTTCGGTAAGATGGCGCTGGTGCATTTCGATGCCCATACCGACACCTATGCGAACGGCTGCGAATTTGACCACGGCACCATGTTCTTCACCGCGCCAAACGAAGGCCTGATCGATCCAAACCACTCCGTGCAGATCGGTATTCGTACCGAGTTCGATAAAGACAACGGCTTCACCGTGCTGGACGCGGGCCAGGTGAACGATCGCGGCGTGGATGACATCATCGCGCAGGTGAAGCAGATTGTTGGCGATATGCCGGTATACCTGACCTTCGACATCGACTGTCTGGATCCAGCCTTTGCGCCTGGCACCGGCACCCCGGTGATCGGCGGCCTGACCTCCGATCGCGCCATTAAGCTGGTACGTGGTCTGAAAGATCTGAACATCGTGGGCATGGACGTGGTAGAAGTGGCCCCGGCTTATGACCAGTCCGAGATCACCGCGCTGGCCGCGGCGACCCTGGCTCTGGAAATGCTCTACATCCAGGCGGCGAAAAAAGGCGAATAAGCCTTACGCGCTAATTGCTGCTGCGCGACGCATGCGCAGCAGCAACATTCCGCCCGCCAGCAGGGTGATAGCCTGAGACACTACCAAGACCGAAAAGCCGGAACTGACCGACCCCTCATCACCATCCCCATCAGCAGCGGAATAAAGGCCGCGCAGATATTGCCGATCCCATTGATGATCCCGTACGCGCTTCCCACCGCTTCCCGTGCGGCATGGTGCTGGATCACCGCCGGAATAGCCGCCCCCTGAAGCCCCCAGAAGACGTTAGCCGAGAGCATAAACAGCGCCAGCCATGCCGGCTGATGGCTCAGCATCAGCGCAACCACCGACAGCGCCGTCAGCAACCCGCCTACCACAAACAGCACCGGCGCCTGTTCCGGACGCATTTTGTCGAGCAACACGCCGCCGAGGAATTTCGAGCCAAGGCTTAGCAGGAAGGGGATGGCCGCAAGCCAGCCCGTCGCGTGCAGCGAGAAGTGGTGCTCATCGCGCAGCCATGCCGGCAGCCACGCGCTGCTGCCCCAGAGATAGCTCAGCGTGGCGATTTCCACCAGCAGGATCCATCCGAGCAGCGGCGTTTTCCAGGCCAGCGTAAAGGTCTGCATAAACCCCGGTTTTTTCATCTTCACCGGGCTGCGTGGCGCTGGCAGAAAACGCCAGATAAGACCGCCGCCGAGTACCAGGTTCATTACCGCCAGCGCGTAAAATGACCCGGCCCAGCCCAGATGCGCCATCAGCCAGGTGACCAGCGGAAAGCCGATGGCCAGCCCGAGAGAGACGCCGAGCGCGGTCACGGCGTTGGGTTTACCTATCTCCTCCGGGCTAAAGTTGTCACTGATAAACCGCGTTTTCAGGGAAAAGAGCGGCCCTTCGGCAATACCCAAAATCACGCGGGCAATGAGCATGCCCATCAGCGAGCCTAACAGCGGAGAGATGGCGCACACCACGGCCCATATCGCAATACTGATTAATAATCCCCGTCGGTAATGCAGTTTGCTTTCAATAACCGGCGTTAATAATAAAGCGGAAAAACCATAACCCAGAAGAAAGCAGGTCATGAGCATTCCTTGTAACATTCTGTTTTCATTTAACTGAAAATGATCGGCAAATTCCGGGTTTAAAATCATCACCGAGATATTCACCCGGTCGACGTAGGAAATAATAATCAGTAATAACAGTGCGATTGTGCCTTGCCATCTTGCCGTCATCATGCCCGCCTTAAGTTTTTATCTCTTTATATTTTTATCAATGTGATTGTCACGCAGGTAAAATGGTTCACCTGTGAAACTCGTTGTTTATAAACGTTAATTTAAAAATGAGTTTCACTGGTGAAACACCCTTCAGACTCTTTCTTTTATTTTTAAGGAGTAAAATGAAAAGAAGTCAATATCAATTTTGCAATTTTAAAGGGCATCAATAAAACGTATTCATTCACGGCTTAATAATGAAAATTTCATATCGCTGCATTTTTTCGTGATCCTTTGCACACTTAACTAATTAATTGCCATTCAATTAACAAATTCGTCACATTGCCGCTTGACGAAACATTCATCGCTTTTATATTGACCGTATTAAATAAGAAACAGAGTTTCATATATGAAACAAAAGCCTGGAGGATCGTGATGAGCTGGATAGGCGTATGTGACGCAGAACAAGTACAGGAAGATTTCCCTTTTAGCGGTAACGTTGAGGGCAAAGAGATCGGTGTTTATTTGATTGACGGTGAGTATTACGCCCTTGAAGACGTATGCCCGCACGCCTATGCGCTGCTGAGCCAGGGCTTCGTGGAAGACGGTAAAGTGGAATGCCCGCTGCACGAGGCTGTTTTCGACGTTAAAACCGGCCAGTGCCTGCACGGCCCCGGCGGTCGTAACCTTAACCGCTACCCGGTTCGGGTCTTTGAAAACCAAATCCAGATTACCTTCGTCGAGGAGACCGTGGCATGAGCGACACCCTGAACTTCAATCCGGCGCTGCCGGAAAGCCGTCAGTTTACCCCTCCCGCAGAGGGCGGTAACGGCGCCATCCATAAGCCGGGTGATTACACCAACCTGATCTGGCAAACCCGCAGCCGCGAACCGGAAAACTGGGAAGTGAACCTGATCGCCACGCTGGAAGATCTCTTCGAACAGGGCGCAGAAACCCTGCCGGAGCTGGTGAACGGGCTGAACGCGGTGCGTATGCACGACCAGCAGGGGGAGGCGTGGAGCGAGGCCAGCTTCCAGGCATTCTTACAGGTTAACGGCTACTGAGGACAACGCGATGACGACGACCGTACAAAACTATCTCGATAAAGGTCTGCGTGGCCTCTGGTATCCGGTGCTGGCAAGCTGGGAAGTGCAGTCTGCGCCGGTGGGCATCACCCGCCTGGGGGAGCAGATTGTGGTCTGGCGTAATAAAGACGGCCAGGTACAGGCGCTGGAAGACCGCTGTCCGCACCGCGGCGCGCGGCTGTCGATGGGCTGGAACCTCGGCGACCGCATCGCCTGCTGGTATCACGGCGTGGAAGTGGCGGGCAATGGCGAAGTGAAAGATGTACCCGCCGTGGACAAATGTCCGCTGGTTGGCCAGCAGTGCGTGCGCAGTTACAACGTTCAGGAGGCGCACGGTGCTATCTTCCTGTGGTTCGGCGTTACCGCTGACCAGCAGCCGGACGAACTGACCTTCCCGGATGAACTCGCCGATACGGACAACTTCAGCAACTTCCTCTGTACCGCCGCATGGAAATGCAATTACCAGTACGCGCTGGAAAACGTGATGGACCCGATGCACGGCACCTATCTGCACTCCTCCTCGCACTCGATGGCGGAAGGGGACCGCAAGGCCGACATGGTGCTGCAGCCAACCAAAACCGGCTTCATCTTTGAGAAGAAAGGGCAGAGCGGCATCAACTTCGACTGGGTGGAGCTGGGCAACAGCGGCACCTGCTGGATGCGCCTCTCCATTCCGTATAAGAAGCGTTTCGGGCCGGGCGGCCACTTCTTTATCGTCGGCATGGTGGTGCCGGAAGATAACGACAACTGCCGCGTCTTCTTCTGGCGCATCCGCCGCGTACAGGGGTGGCAGCGCGATATGTGGCGCTTCATGTACCGCAATCGTCTGGAAAAACTGCACTGGGAAGTGCTGGAGCAGGACCGCGTAGTGCTGGAAAGCCTGGCGCCAAACGCCCGCGACCATGAATACCTTTATCAACACGACGTCGGCCTCTCCCGCCTGCGCCGCATGATGCAAAAGGCCGCCAAAGAGCAGCTGGCGATGCGCGAAGCGCAGCAGGGAGCCGCCTGATGAACGGGCTGTTGAGCGGAAAACGCATCGTTGTGACCGGCGCCGCGCGCGGGCTGGGCTATCACTTTGCCAAAGCCTGCGCGGAGCAGGGCGCGGCGGTGGTGATGTGCGACATCCTGAAAGGCGAGCTGGCTGAGAGCGCGCACGGGTTAAGTGAGCAAGGCTATGCGATCGAATCCCACGTTATCGATCTGGCCGATCCGCTCTCCATCGAGCAGGTCTTCAGCGCCATTGGCGAGCAGGGGCAGATTGACGGGCTGGTGAACAACGCGGCGATGGCCACCGGCGTGGGCGGTAAAAACATGCTCGATTACGATCCGGATCTCTGGGATCGGGTGATGAGCGTGAACGTTAAAGGCACCTGGCTGGTGACCCGCGCTGCGGTGCCGCTGCTGCGCGAAGGGGCGGGGATCGTGAACGTGGCCTCCGACACCGCGCTGTGGGGCGCGCCGCGCCTGATGGCCTATGTCGCCAGCAAGGGTGCCGTGATCGCCATGACCCGCTCAATGGCGCGCGAGCTGGGTGAAAAACGCATTCGCATCAACGCCATCGCCCCGGGGCTCACCCGCGTCGAGGCAACCGAATATGTGCCCGCCGAACGGCATCAGCTCTACGAAAATGGCCGCGCGTTAACGGGCGCACAGCAGCCGGAGGATGTCACCGGCAGCGTGGTCTGGCTGTTAAGCGATCTGTCGCGGTTCATCACCGGACAGCTTATCCCGGTCAACGGCGGTTTTGTCTTTAACTAAGGTATGGCGATTATGGCAAACGATCAGGAAGTGAAGTATCTGGTGCCGGGGCTGGAGCGCGGTTTACAGCTGCTGTTGGCCTTTGGCGAGCAGCATCGCGATCTGACCTTTGCCGAGCTGCACCGGCTGGTGGATATGCCGAAGGCCACCGCCTACCGCGTGGTCCAAACGCTGGAGTACATGGGCTTTCTGGAGCGTAACGCGCGCACCAATACCTTCTCGCTGGGCATGAACGTGCTGCGTCTGGGCTTTGAGTACATCGCCTCGCTGGATGTGGCGCAGGTCGGCCAGCCGGTGATCGAACAGCTGCGCGACCTGAGCCAGTGCAGCAGCCATCTGGCGATCCGCGACGGACGCGACATCATCTACGTTGCCCGCGTCAGCGCCGCCGGGTCGCGTATCAATCAGGTCAGCATTGGTACCCGTTTACCGGTGCACTGCACGTCCCTGGGACGCATGCTGTTGACCGATATTTCCCGCGCCGATTTTGAACACCTGTTCCCGCACGAACGCCTGCCGGGCAACACGCCCGGGCAGCTCCATGACCGCGAAGCCCTGTGGCAGATGGTGCAGCAGGACAAAGCGCGCGGGTATGTGATCGGCGAATCCTTCTTCCGCCACGGCATCTCCTCCATCGTCTACCCGGTGTATGACCGCAGCGGACGGGTGGCGGCGGTGGTGAGCATTCTGGTGCCGTCGGAAGAGATCCCGCAAACCGACCGCGAGCGCCTGCAAAACGAGGTTCGCCTCGCGGCGGATAAAATTTCTGGCTTCTTAGGGTATCTGTCACAGGCCAGTTAAATCAATGAGTTAACGTCAGGCGCTTGACCGCGTCGGGCATGTTTTACGCCCAATTTGGGCCAGATGAGGCAACGAACGATGAGTGTAACCGGAATTGAAAAGCTGGAATTTGGCGTTGAAGACCTGACGCACTGCGCCAAATTTATGCGTGATTTTGGCCTGACGGGCGATGCCAGCGGCCAGCGTTTTACCACCTTAAGCGGCGCGCGTGTGGAGCTTAACCCCATCGACAGCCCCGACCTGCCGCCGGCCTTTGAAGCGGGCAACACCCTGCGCCGCATGACCTGGGCGGTGGCCACGCAGGGCGATCTGGATGCGCTGCGCCCGAAGCTTGCGCAGCAGCCCGGTTTTCGCGAGGTGGGCGGCGCGCTGGAGTGTCTCGACCCGAACGGCATGACGCTGCGCGTGCAGGTCAGCCAGCAGACTGACGTAGAGCTGAACGTCGAGCCGATCAACCAGTGGGGCGATGCCCGCCGTATCGACACCCCGAGCCCGGTTTATGACCGTGCCCAGCCGATTAACGTCGGGCACGTGGTGTTCTTCGTGGAGGAGCTGGCGGCGGTGGAAAAATTCTATCGCGAGGTGCTCGGCTTCCAGGTCTCGGATCGCTACATCAACCGCGCCGTGTTTCTGCGCTGCGGCGTGCGCGGCGGCCATCACAACCTGTTCCTGCTGCAGCTGCCGAACCGCAAGCGCGGCCTGAACCACGTGGCCTTTACCGTGCGCGATATTCATGAAGTGATCGGCGGCGGGATTGCGATGAACAAAAACGACTGGAGCACCTTTATTGGGCCGGGCCGCCATCCGGTGTCGTCGGCCTACTTCTGGTACGTCAACAGTCCGACCGGCGGCGCGTTTGAGTATTACACCAATGACGATTACCTGACCGAAAACTGGCAGCCGCGCGAGCTGGAGCACTCCCTCATCTCCTTTACCGAATGGGCGGTGGAAGGCGGGATTGACCACGACACGCGCCGTCAGCAGAAAAAGCCGGAGGCGGTATGACCTCGCGCATAGTCATTATCGGCGGCGGTCAGGCGGGTGGCTGGGCGGCGAAGACCCTGCGTGACCAGGGCTTTGACGGCGAGATTTGCGTGGTGGCGGAAGAGGAATGGGATTTCTACGAGCGTCCGCCGCTGTCAAAAGCGTCTCTGCTGGAGCCGGACGCAACCCTCCCGCGCCTGTTTACCGAAGAGGCGCAGCAGACGTTGAACCTCAGCTGGTACCGTCCGCTGCGTGCTGAACAGATCGATCGCGAGGCGAAAACGATCGTTTTGAGCAACGGTGAGCATCTTAGTTACAACATGCTTTTGCTTGCCACCGGTGGGCGGGCGCGCCTGCCGGGCGAGGCGTGGGCGAAGCATCCTCAGGTCTTTACCCTGCGTCACTGGCAGGACGCGCAGCGCCTGAAGCGTCGCCTGACGGAAAGTCAAAACCTGGCGATTATTGGCGGCGGCTGGATCGGCCTGGAGATTGCCGCTTCCGCGCGTAAAAGCGGCGTGGTGGTCACGCTGTTCGAGCAGCAGCCTGCGCTGTGCATGCGTTCGGTAAGCGGTAAGGTGTCTCAGCAGTTAGAAAAGATCCATCGCGAGCAGGGCGTGGATATCCGCACCGGCTGCGGCGCGCTGGAGCTGGAAGATAGCAACGGCCTGCCGGTCATCCACTGCGACGGTAAACGGGAAACCTTTGATGCGGTGGTGGTGGGGATCGGTGTCGATCTCAATCTCGAGCTGGCGCGCGACGCCGGGCTGAAAACCGGGCGCGGGATCGTTGTGGATGCCCAGGGCCGCACCTCGGATCCGTTTATCTTCGCCGCGGGCGACGTCGCACAGCATCATCACCACGGTTTGTGCATCCAGTCGTGGGCGTTTGCCCAGAACCAGGCGGTGGCGACGGCGAAGGCGATGCTCAACCCCGATGCGCCAGGCTACGACGACGCACCGTGGCTGTGGTCGGATCAATACCAGCACAATATTCAGATCCTCGGTATTCCGCAGCAGGGGAGTAGCACGATAGTGCGTGAGGACAGGCTGTACTTCTCGCTGGACGCGAACGGGCGGCTGACGCAGCTGGTGGCGTTCAACGATGCGCGTACCGTCAAGCTGGCGAAGCGCTGGATGGCGGCGGGGCGGGATTTATCGGACGTGCCGCTCGCCGATCCGGCCTTTTCACTGATGTCATTGCGATAAAAAAACCGCACCCGTAGGGGGAGACATGACCACATTAGAGACCAACACCGCGCCCGTTGAGGCCAGCGGTGAGGGCACCCGCACGCCTGAAAAAGCGGTGCGCTGGGCCATTCCGCTGTCGCTTTTGGCCTGCGTGCTGCTGGCGTTTTTCGACAAAATCAGCATTGCGGCGCTGTTTTCTGACGGCCATTTCCAGCAGGCGATGGGCATAGATTTTGACACCACGCGCCTCGGCATTCTGATGAGCGCTTTCCTGCTGAGCTACGGCTTTTCGTCGGTCTTTCTCAGCGGGCTGGGGGACAAAATTGCGCCGCTGCGCCTGCTCACCGGGATGATGGTGGTGTGGTGCGTACTGATGGTGGCGATGGGCTTTACCCATAACTACACGCTGATGATTGTCCTGCGCATCCTGCTTGGCGTGGCGGAGGGGCCGCTGTTCCCGCTGGCCTTCGCCATCGTGCGCCACAACTTCCCGCAGCATCTGCAGGCGCGCGCCACCATGCTGTGGCTGCTGGGCACGCCCGTTGGCGCGGCGTTGGGTTTCCCGCTCTCCATCTGGCTGCTGAACACCTTCGGCTGGCAGAGCACCTTCTTCGTGATGGCGATGCTTACCGTGCCGGTGCTGCTGTTTGTGCGTATCGGCCTGCGCGGCATCCGGCTGGAGGCCAAACCGACAACATCACAGGCCTCGCAGGATGAACGTCGTGCGGCCCGGCGCGAGCTGTTTATCAGCCCGCACTTCTGGATCATCTGCATCTTTAACATCGCCTTCCTGACCTATCTGTGGGGTATCAACGGCTGGCTGCCGGGCTACCTGATTAAGGGCAAAGGTATTCATCTGGAGCACGCGGGCTGGCTGTCGTCGATGCCGTTTATCGCCATGCTGGCGGGTGAGGTGATCGGCGCCTGGCTCTCGGATCGGGTCGATAGGCGTGCGGCGGCCTGCTTTATCTCAATGGCGGGGGCAGCGGCAGGGCTGGCGGTGGTGATGCATCTTGATACTCCGCTGACCGTTATCGCGGCGATGAGCTTCAGCACCTTTATGTGGGGCACCGGTGCCCCCAACATTTTCGCCCTGCTGGCAAAAGCCACTCATCCACGGGTGAGCGCCACGGCGGGCGGCATTTTCAACGGACTGGGAAACTTTGCGGGCGCGCTGTCGCCGGCGGTGATGGGCGCGCTAATCGCCTACACCCACAGCATGGATTCCGGAATGATTTTTCTGGCGGTGATGGCGGCGGTGGGCTGCGTCCTGTTACTGCCGCTGCTGAGACGTTACTGAGGAGAGTGTTATGACTGATTCAACCGTAACTGCAAAACCAGGCGTTAAACCTGAACATCTGACCATGGAAGAGTGGGTCGAGTCGCGCATTGCGCGCTTCGAAGGCCGTAAATACGACTGGAACGCGCTGAAGTTCCAGGCCGATTTTGACCCGAAATATCGCCGCGCCCAGATGCGCTACATCGGCACCGGCGCCACGGGCGTGGCGAACGACACCAACACCGTACAGGCGGACCATTTTACCTTCTCCACCATGGTGCTGCCGTCGAAGTGCGAAGGACCACTGCATCTGCACGATGATGTGGAAGAGGTGTTCTTCATGCTCAAAGGGCAGATCACGCTGATGATTCAGGACGGCGATAACTACACCGAAACCGTGCTGCGCGAGCGCGATCTGATTTCCGTTCCGGCGGGGATCTACCGCGGGCTGTTCAACCACGGCGAAGAAGAGGCGCTGATGTGCGTCATGCTGGGTACCAACAAGCCGGAGATCCCAACCTACCCATCCGATCATCCGCTTTCCAAAGTGAAGCGGAACTAAGGGGGCTTCATGACGGAGTTTCGGGAACAGGGCAGCGGTATTCCGCTGATGCTGCTGCACGGTATCAGCTCCGGCGCGGCCTCCTGGCATAAGCAGATGTCGCTGGACGGCTTTCGCGTGCTGGCGTGGGACATGCCCGGCTATGGCGAAAGCCCGATGCTGGCGGTAGAGCGGGCAAACGCCGGTGATTACGCCGACGCGCTGGCGGCGATGCTCGATCGCGCGGGCATCTGGCAGGCTGTGCTGGTCGGCCATTCGCTGGGGGCGCTGGTTGCCAGCGCGTTTGCCGCGAAGTTCCCGGATCGCGTCCTGCACCTGGTGCTGGCGGATGCCGCGCAAGGCTACGGCCAGGCCGCACCGGCGCAGCGCGAGCAGGTCTGGCGCAACCGCGAGCAGCAGATGGCGCTGGGCGGGGAAATTCTCGCCCAGACCCGCGCCGCGAAACTGTTGCGCCCCGGCGCACGTGCGGAGGATATCGCCGTCGTCGCGGCGGGAATGCGCAAGCTTCGCCCGGAAGGCTACCTTGCCGCCGCGTGGATGCTGGCGCACGACGATATTCATGCCTGGCTTGAACGCTACGCGGGCAACTTTGAAGTCTGGTGCGGCGAGCAGGATGCGATCACCCAGCCGGAGCTGGTACAGGGGCTGGCGCTGCGCTACGGCATGCCGTTTATCGCTATCCCGCAGGCCGGGCACGCCAGCTATCTCGATAACGACGCGTGTTTTAACCAACAGCTTTTACGCATTAACGAAGAGGTGCGCGATGAATGCACAAATTGATGGACGCGTAGCGGTCGTCACCGGCGGTTCTTCTGGTATTGGCTTTGAAACGCTGCGGCTGCTGCTGGGCGAGGGGGCAAAGGTGGCCTTCTGTGGCCGCGATCCGGACCGTCTCGCCAGCGCCCATGCAGCGCTGCAAAACGACTACCCGGATGGGGAGATTTTCGCTTACCGCTGCGACGTGCTGAAAGCCGACGAGGTGCTGGCGTTTGCCCGTGCCGTGAACGACCGCTTTGGCGCGGCGGATATGCTGATCAACAACGCCGGGCAGGGTTACGTGGCGCACTTCCACGACACCCCGCGCGAGGCGTGGCTGCACGAAGCCGAACTCAAACTGTTTGGGGTGATCAACCCGGTGCAGGCGTTTCAGCCTTTGCTGGAGCAGTCAGACATCGCCTCCATCACCTGCGTCAACTCCCTGCTGGCGCTGCAGCCGGAGGAGCACATGATTGCCACCTCCGCCGCCCGCGCGGCGCTGCTGAACATGACGCTGACGCTCTCGAAAGAGCTGGTGGGTAAAGGCATTCGCGTCAATTCCATCCTGCTCGGCATGGTGGAATCGGGCCAGTGGCAGCGCCGCTTTGAGAACCGGGCGGACAAAAGCCAGAGCTGGCCAGAGTGGACGGCGGATATCGCGCGCAAACGCGGCATTCCGATGGCGCGCCTCGGCAAACCGCAGGAGCCCGCGCAGGCGCTGCTGTTCCTCGCCTCGCCGCTGGCCTCGTTTACCACCGGGGCCGCGCTGGACGTTTCCGGCGGTTTCTGCCGCCATCTGTAAGGACGCATCATGAAAAAAATCATGTTAATCGGTTTTGGTGCCATGGCGCAGGCGGTGATTGAGCGTCTGCCTGCCGGTGTGGCTATCGGCTGGATCGTCGCGCGTGAATCTCACCACGCGGCCATTCGCGCGCAGTTTGGCGATGCGGTGGTGGCGCTGACCTCCCCGATGGCGTGCGCTGACACGCCCGATCTGGTGCTGGAGTGCGCCAGCCAGCAGGCGGTGGCGCAGTACGGCGAAGAGATTCTGCGTCGCGGCTGGCATCTGGCGGTCATCTCCACCGGCGCGCTGGCGGACAGTGAACTGGAGCAGCGCCTGCTCAGCGCGGGCGGCAAGCTGACGCTGCTCTCCGGGGCGGTAGCCGGCATCGACGGGCTGGCGGCGGCGAAAGAGGGCGGGCTGGAGCGCGTGACCTATCAGTCGCGTAAAAGCCCGGCCAGCTGGCGCGGCAGCTACGCCGAGCAGCTTATCGATCTTAATTCGGTGTCCGTTGCACAGGTCTTCTTTGAGGGCAGCGCCCGTGAGGCGGCGCGCCTGTTCCCGGCGAACGCCAACGTGGCGGCGACGGTGGCACTTGGCGGCGTAGGGATGGACGACACCCGCGTGCAGCTGATGGTCGACCCGGGAACAAAACGCAACACCCACACGCTGCACGTCGAAGGCGTGTTTGGCGAGTTCCATCTGGAGCTGAGCGGGCTGCCGCTGGCCAGCAACCCGAAAACCTCCACCCTGGCGGCACTGAGCGCGGTCCGCGCCTGCCGCGAGCTGGCCCTGAGCTGAGGAGTGAAGATGGACGATCTGAAGATTTTTATTGGCGGCCAGTGGCGACACGGCGGTGGCAATCCGATGCAGAGCCACTTCCCGGCAGACGGGTCGATCAACGCGACGCTGAACGCAGCAAGCCTGGACGATTTGCAGGAAGCCATTGAGGCCGGAGAGCGCGCCTGGCGCAATCCAGACTGGCGCAACAGCCTGCTGCATATGAGAGCCAGGATCCTGCACAAGGTCGCGGATCTGATTGAATCCCGCGTGGACGAGCTGGCGCAAATGCAAAGCCGCGATAACGGCAAGCCGCTGGCGGAGGCGCGTGGGCTGGTGATGAGCGCGGCGGGAACGGCGCGCTACTTCGCTGCCGCCTGCGAGCTGCTGGAAGGGGAACTCCCAACCCCGCGCCAGCAAGATTTGCTGACGCTGAGCCGCTATGAGCCGCTTGGCGTGGTGGCGGCCATCACGCCGTGGAACTCGCCGATTGCCAGCGAGATGCAGAAAGTCGCCCCGGCCATCGCGGCGGGTAACGCGGTGATCCTCAAACCTGCCGAGGCTACGCCGCTGATGGCGCTGGAGCTGGCGCGGATTTTTGAACAGGCCGGGCTGCCCGCCGGGCTGCTCAGCGTCCTGCCGGGCAAAGGCTCGGTGATTGGCGATGCGCTGGCGCGTCACCCTAAGGTGCGCAAAATTTCCTTTACCGGCGGCACCACCACGGGACGTCATCTGGCGCACGTGGCGGCGGAAAAACTGATCCCGGCGTCGCTGGAGCTGGGGGGTAAATCCCCGACCATCGTGCTGGAAGACGCGGACGTTGAGCAGGCCGCGCGCGGGATCTGCTACGGCATTTTCAGCTCGGCAGGGCAGGCGTGCATTGCCGGTTCACGGCTGTTTATCCACCAGAGCATTTACGCCCCGCTGATGGCACGGCTGCTGGAGTTAACCCGCAGTCTGCGCGTCGGCCATCCGTTTACCGACGGCACTCACCTGGGGCCGCTGATTAACGAGAAGCACCGCCAGAGCGTGATGGAGTATGTCGAGCTGGCGAAGCGTGAAGGCGGTCGCGTGCTGTGCGGCGGGGAGATCCCGGCCGATCCCACGCTGGCAAACGGCAGCTTCTTCCAGCCAACCATTATCGAAGGGCTGAGCAACAGCGCCCGCGCCTGTCAGGAGGAGATCTTCGGCCCGGTGCTGGTGGCGATGCCGTTTCGCGATGAGGCCGAGCTTATCCGCGAGGCGAACGACTCGGTTTACGGCCTGGCGGCGGGGATCTGGACGCGCGATACCGGGCGCGCCCTGCGTCTGAGCGAGCAGCTGGAGGCGGGTACGGTGTGGATCAACACCTACAAGGTCTTTGCCATTTCGACCCCGTTCGGGGGCTTTAAAGAGAGCGGTCTGGGCCGCGAAAAGGGCATTCAGGGGCTGAAAGCCTGGATGCAGCAAAAGAGCATTTATCTGGCGACGGGTAACAGCGTCAACCACTGGTGCGACTGAGAAAGGGTGAGCAATGAGCGAAATGATAACCGTCGGCGACGCCATCGCCAGAACGCTGGAGCAGTATCAGGTTGAGGCCATCTACGGCGTCATCTCTATTCACAACCTGCCGATCGCCGATGCGGTAGGGCAGCGCGGCAACATCCGCTTTGTGCCCGCACGCGGCGAGGCGGGGTCCGTCACCATGGCCGATGCACACGGGCGTTTTTCCGGTCTCGGCGTGGCGCTGACCAGCACCGGCGCAGGGGCAGGTAACGCGGTAGGCGCGCTGGTAGAGGCGATGAATGCGAATACGCCGCTGCTGCATTTAACCGGTCAGGTGGAAAAAGCCTGGCTGGATGCCGATACCGGCTTTATCCATGAAACGCGCGACCAGCTGACCTTCCTGAAGGCCAGCTCAAAGCGGGCGTACCGCATCAGCAATGCCAACCAGGCAATGGCTATTCTGCATAAAGCCATTCAGGACGCACAGACCCCGCCGTGCGGGCCGGTCTCTGTTGAAATCCCGATTGATATTCAGGGGGCAAAAATTCCGCTGTCGCTGGTAACGGCGCCAGTGAAACCGGCATCGGTTTCAGCGGTAGATGCCGGAGTGGTTGAAGCGCTTTGGGCGCAGCTTAAGCAGGCGAAACAGCCGCTGTTGTGGCTGGGCGGCGGTGCGCTGGCATGCGTTGATGCCGTGAAACAGCTGGCGGATGCGGGCGTGACCGTTATCTCCAGCACCCACGCGCGCGGCGTGCTGCCGGACAGCCACCGCGCCAGCCTGCGGGCATTCCACAACTCGCCGTCCGTTGAAGCGCTTATCGCCCAGTGCGACTTTACGCTGGTCGCCGGTTCACGCCTGCGCAGTAACGAAACGCGCTCCTGGACGCTTGAGCTGCCTTCTCCGCGCGTGCAGATCGATATCGACCCGGCGGCGGCGAGCCGCAACTATCTGATGGATAACACCCTCATAGCCGATTGCTCTGCGCTGTTAACGGCGCTGGCGGCGAAAACGCAGGGCCGCGAATGGGGCAACGCCCGGTGGGATACGCAGGTACAGCAGGCGGTTGAGCAGGCTGAACAGGGGCTTCGCGAGCAGTGCGGCGCCTATGCGAAGCTTAACGATGCCATCGAGAAAGCGCTGCCGAAGGATGGCCTGCTGGTGCGCGATATCACCGTTTCCGGCAGCCTGTGGGGCAGCCGCCTGTTCCGCGCCAACGGCCCGCTGATGAACATTCACTCTCTGGCGGGGGCGATAGGTATGGGCCTGCCAATGGCCATCGGCACCGCGATTGCCAACCCGCAGCGTAAAGTGGTGGGGCTGGTGGGGGACGGCGGCCTGAGCCTGAACCTTGGCGAACTGGCGACGCTGGCGCAGGAGAAAGCCAACGTGACGCTGCTGATCATGAACGATGGCGGCTATGGGGTGATGCGCGGCATTCAGGATAAGTATTTCGGCGGGCGTCAGTATTATAACGAGCTGCATACGCCGGACTTTACCCTGCTGGCGCAGGCGATTGGCCTGCAGGCGTGGAGCGTTGAGCGGGCTGAAGATTTTGATGCGGTGATGACGGAAGCGCTGGCGATGCCGGGGCCGTCGGTGGTGGAAGTGCGGATGGGGCAGATTGGCGCGCTGAAGTTTGCCGGGCCGCCGCAGAAGACGCTGTACTGATAACGCGTTGCTGCCCGGTGACGCGGTGCGCACCGGGCAGCTGTGCAGTTATTTAATGCCGTCTGTCGCCATGCGATCGCGAATATGTTGCGCACGCTCTGCAGAGGCAGGGTGGTCGTCAAACATTGAGCTTTGACGACCCGCTTCCTGTTGAGCCAGTTTTTCGAAGCTGGTGGCTAAACCTGACGGGTTGATGCCGCGTTTGCGCAACAAATCGTAAGAGTAGTCATCGGCCTCAGATTCCTGACGCTGGGAGAACTGGGAGTTGACCAGTTTTTCACCGAGATCGCCAAGCTGCGACTGGGACAGGCTGCCGACAATGCCGCCGGCAGACGCTGCCGCCACGCGCACCGCGTTGGTACCGAGGGCAACCTGCATTCCTTTCTTCACGTGGCCGAGGGCAACGTGACCCATTTCATGCCCGATAACCGCTTCGACTTCGTTGTCGGTCATCATATCCATCAGCCCGCTGTAGACGCGGATGCAGCCGTTGGCCATGGCGAAGGCGTTGACGTCTTTGGCCATGTAAACCTTATAGTTCACCGGCTGGCCATTGATGTTGTCGCCAAGGGCAGAAGCAATCTTATCCAGACGCTGAGCGTAGGTGCTGCCAGCCGGGGCGATGGTGGCTTTACCGTCCATCTCCTTACAGGCCTCATCGCTTAATGTTTTAACCTGAGCATCGCTCAGGGAGTAGGCCTGAAACGCCTCTGCCCCGGAGCTCATCAGCCCGCCAGAGTCCATATTCTGACACCCGCTCAGCAGGAGCGTTGTTCCCAGAGCCAGCACTATCGCACGCATTTTCATTTGGTTGCTTCCGCACTCGTTAAACACGATAAATTCTGAAAGTACATCACGGCAGCGAAGCCGGAGTATGGCTAAGTATAAAGAATATAAACGGAGGCGGGCGAGAAGATTGCGCAACGTGCGAGCCTGTTCCAGAGATTTCTTAACCGGCAAAAGAATGGTCCATGTACATGCTTTGTCGCTTGGGTTACATTGTTGGCACTTTTTTCTGGCGTAGCCCAAAACGCGCTGTCGTCAAGCCGAAACGGGTATGGCCTTCAACATCCGATCTGGAGTCAAAATGTCCTCACGTAAAGAGCTTGCCAATGCTATTCGTGCGCTGAGCATGGATGCTGTACAAAAAGCTAAATCCGGTCACCCGGGTGCCCCTATGGGTATGGCTGACATTGCCGAAGTGCTGTGGCGTGATTTCCTGAACCACAACCCGCAGAACCCGGCATGGGCTGACCGCGACCGCTTCGTGCTGTCCAACGGCCACGGCTCCATGCTGATCTACAGCCTGCTGCACCTCACTGGCTATGACCTGCCAATCGAAGAGCTGAAAAACTTCCGTCAGCTGCACTCCAAAACCCCGGGTCACCCGGAAGTGGGTTACACCGCAGGTGTCGAAACCACTACCGGTCCGCTGGGTCAGGGTATTGCTAACGCAGTGGGCATGGCGATTGCTGAGAAGACGCTGGCGGCGCAGTTCAACCGTCCGGGTCACGACATTGTTGACCACTTCACCTATGCATTCCTCGGCGACGGCTGCATGATGGAAGGTATCTCTCACGAGGTATGCTCCCTGGCCGGTACCCTGAAGCTGGGCAAACTGGTTGCGTTCTATGACGACAACGGCATCTCCATCGACGGCCACGTTGAAGGCTGGTTCACCGACGATACCGCAGCACGTTTCGAAGCCTACGGCTGGCACGTGGTGCGTGGCGTTGACGGCCACGATGCTGAAGCGATTAAACGTGCAGTAGAAGAAGCACGCGCTGTGACCGACAAACCGTCCCTGCTGATGTGCAAAACCATCATCGGTTTCGGTTCCCCGAACAAAGCCGGTACCCACGACTCTCACGGTGCACCGCTGGGTGACGCAGAGATCGTTCTGACCCGCGAACAGCTGGGCTGGAAACACGCCGCGTTTGAGATCCCATCTGAGATCTACGCGCAGTGGGATGCTAAAGAAGCCGGTCAGGCAAAAGAAGCCGCCTGGAACGAGAAATTTGCTGCCTACGCTAAAGCCTTCCCACAGGAAGCGGCTGAATACACCCGTCGTATGAAAGGTGACATGCCGTCTGACTTCGACGCGAAAGCGAACGAGTTCATCGCTAAGCTGCAGGCTAACCCGTCCAAGATCGCCAGCCGTAAAGCGTCCCAGAATGCCATCGAAGCCTTCGGTCCGCTGCTTCCAGAATTCCTGGGCGGCTCCGCTGACCTGGCGCCTTCTAACCTGACTATCTGGTCTGGTTCTAAAGCGATCAACGAAGATGCTGCCGGTAACTACATCCATTACGGTGTACGTGAATTCGGTATGACCGCGATTGCCAACGGTATCTCCCTGCACGGTGGTTTCCTGCCGTACACCTCCACCTTCCTGATGTTCGTGGAATATGCCCGTAACGCGGTGCGTATGGCTGCGCTGATGAAACAGCGTCAGGTGATGGTTTACACCCACGACTCCATCGGTCTGGGTGAAGATGGCCCGACTCACCAGCCGGTTGAGCAGGTCGCTTCCCTGCGTGTCACCCCGAACATGTCCACATGGCGTCCATGTGACCAGGTTGAATCCGCGGTAGCGTGGAAATATGGCGTTGAGCGTCAGGACGGCCCGACCGCACTGATCCTCTCCCGTCAGAACCTGGCTCAGCAGGATCGTACCGAAGAGCAGCTGGCGAACATCGCCCGCGGTGGTTACGTGCTGAAAGACTGCGACGGTCAGCCACAGGTGATCTTCATCGCGACCGGTTCTGAAGTTGAACTGGCCGTTGCGGCCTGGGATCAGCTGGCAGGCGAAGGCGTGAAAGCCCGCGTGGTTTCCATGCCGTCTACCGACGCCTTCGACAAGCAGGACGCGGCTTACCGTGAATCCGTGCTGCCGAAAGCCGTTTCTGCACGTGTTGCTATCGAAGCGGGTATCGCTGACTACTGGTTCAAATACGTGGGCCTGAACGGCGCAATCGTCGGCATGACCACCTTCGGTGAGTCTGCTCCGGCTGAGCAGCTGTTCGAAGAGTTTGGCTTCACCGTTGAGAACGTGGTCGCAAAAGCGAAAGAACTGCTGTAATCACATAAGCAGAACAAATAAAGGGTCGCGTAAGCGGCCCTATTTTATGGCGATAACCGACCTGCCTCCAGACGAACCACGCGCGAGAAATGACGCCGGGTAAAGGCCGGGTCATGACAGATCGCCACGATGCTGGTTCCCCGCTGACGACAGACCTCCAGCCAGTTTTCAAACACCGACAGCCAGTGGGGATCAAAGTCCCGGCTGGGTTCATCCAACAGCAGAACCTCTGGCGCCATCGCCTCCAGACTGGCGACAGCCACCATTCGCCGCTGCGCGGTATGCAGATCCAGAGGATGCGCGTCGGCAACCTCCTCTAACCGGCACCGCTGTAATGCGGCCTGAGTACGGCGCGCAATGTCTGCCGCCGGTAATTTTTGCAGCTTCAGGCCAAACGCCACCTCTTCGGCAACTTTACTGTGGAAAATCTGGTTTTCCGCCTCCTGAAACAGCACGCCGACATGACGGGCACGCTGGCGGTTTTTCAGGTGGGCTATCGGTTCATCCTTGAAGAGCACCTCCCCGGAGGAGGGGGCAAGAAGCCCGGCCATGATGCGCAACAGCGTGGATTTCCCCGCGCCATTATCACCCGTCAGCGCCAGCCATTCGCCTTCCCCAAGCGCAAGGGAGATGTCGCGCAGGCACTCATCTGCCGCGCCTGGCCAGCGATATCTGACCTGATTGAGGGTTAACATAAGGGGTGTAATGCTCCGTCGCGCAGCTGCCAGGCCTGCTGGCAGTGGGGAATAAAAGGGGAAGGGTTGCGCTCGAATAGCACAATCAGAGCCTGGTGTTCCAGCGCCCAGCGGTGCAGCCGAACCAGCAGCCTGTCGGTGGCTTGCGCGGTCAGGCGGCTAAAAGCTTCATCGAGGATCAACAGCCGGGGCAGCATGGCGAGCGCGCTGGCGATCGCTATGCGCTGAGTCTCACCGCCGGAGAGCGTGCCGGGATGGCGCTGGCGCAGCGGCTGACAGTCGGTCAGGGTGAGTGCCGCGTCAATGCGCTGCAAAATTTCCGCTTCATCCAGGCAGAGGTTTTCCGGGCCAAACGCCACCTCCTCCTCAACGCTGAAGGTACAGCCGGAAAGCTGCAGATAAGGCGACTGCTGCACCAGCTGGATGGTGGATGCCCGTTCCACGAGGGACAGCTCTCCAACCGGCGTTCCCAGCAGAAGACCTTTGCCTGCGATCTTCCCGGGCAGGAAATCCGGGTACCAGCCCGCCATAAGCTGCGCCAGGGTGCTTTTCCCGCTGCCGTTATCGCCAAAAATTGCCACCATTCCCGGCCCGGAACAGTGAAAGTCCAGGCATGAAGGCGGATGGGTGGCATCGAGGGGGAGAAAACGAAACTGCTCTAGCGTAACCATATCCAGACTCCCGTTTCCGTCACCATCAGCAGAACCATGCCGTAGCGTGCCAGGCGCTGCAAGGTGCTGTCCTGCGGAGCCCACAGCGTGGTGCGCGTGCGATGCAGGCGAAAGCCGCGCATATCCAGCGCCGCTCCGCGTACGGCTAAATCATTGAGCGCATTGTGGGTGAGCGGCACAATCAGAGCTGGGATCGCGGTCAGACGCTGATACCAAGCCTCATCCAGCGGCACGCCCCGCGCCCGCTGGGCTTCATGAATTATCGTCAGCTGGCGTTTAAGCTGTTCAACCACCAGCAGCGGGCCGGCAAACAGGTAGGCCACGCCAGGCGGCAGACGGGAGGCAAACAGCGCCCGGATAAAGCGCTGAACCGGAACATAGGCCATCCACAGCTGCGACGTCGAGACAATGGCCAGGATGCGCAGCCACAGGGTGATGGCGTGCGCCCAGCGCTGCGGATCGCGAGGCTGGCCGCTGATCCACTCTACCAGCATGCCGCCATGCACCAGCCATAACCCCATCCCCAGAGGGATCATCAGTAAGGCAACATACTTTGCCCGCCTGCGGGTAGGTTTCAGCACCAGCAGGCAGAGAAAGGTGGCCAGGCTGTAAACGGGCAGCAGGGTCTGGGCTGGCAGCAGCAAGGTGCTGCAGGCCGCCAGCGCCCACAAGGTTAACGAGGTAAAGGGATGCATTTAGCGTACGGCTGACATCGTCGGGAACTGGCGCGTGGTGCGTAAGGGCAGCTGGCGCAGCAGGATCCACACCAGCACTGCGGTCAGCACCTTATCAACCAGGTTGGCGCCCAGCACGGTGATGGCGACCGACTCCACCAGGTTTTGCCCGACGGCCTGGAACCAGGCGACAAACAGATCTGCGCCGCCTCCGGTGACGCCGCCAAAGAGGGTGGTGCGTAACGGTACCGCAACCAGGGTGACGGCGAGAGTAATAACGATCCCACTGATGACCACTTTCGGCAGGGTGCGAAACCAGCCCGCCCGCGCCAGCCAGCCGGCGACCAGCCCGATAACCATAGCCACTGGTGCAAAGGCGGCGGCAATGGGATCGGTTAACAGCCCCCACAGCAGGTTGGTCAGCAGACCGGTTAACATGCCGATGACCGGGCCGAGCAGTACGGCGCTAATCAAGGTGCCGATGGAGTCGAGGAAAATGGGCAGCTTAAGCATGCTGATCAGCTGACCGCCGATCATGTTAATAGCAATAGCGATCACAATCAGGACCAAAGCCTGGCTGGAAAACGGGCGACGCGACATAGAGAAACCTCTTGTTGAGTGGTCAATTAACGGGGGAGATATGCAGTTCGTCATAGCCGGAAAGCGGGCAGGGCTGGCGGCTAAATGCCAGATCCCTCAGCTCACCGATCACTAACTCAAGGGTGGTGCGCACGGTGCAGCCTGGCATCATATGACCTCCCAGCATCGCCCCTTGTGGGTCCGAGACGCTGAGGTGCAGATGTTCGCCGGTCAGCTCAAGCGTGCCATTGAGGGAGATAATTTCCCAGGTTCCGGTGAGCAGGGTGGTGGCCTCCTGTCCGGCATAGCGCAGCGCGACGTCGGTCAGGCTACCGGTACAGCCGGCAATCCAGGCGGCGCGTAGCTGGTGCTGCTGCACAAAGCCCCGCAGCTGCGAAAACACTTCCTGGCCGGGAAGCAGACGAAGGGCATAAAAGCGGGCTTCTGATGAAGAGGCGCGAGGCATGGTCATAATTTGCAGGTCTCCGAGACTCGGACGAGCCGCACATAATATCGGCACCGGAGGATATGCTTTCTGATATAAATCAGGATTTACGCTGCGACAACGAAAAGATATTGCTACGCTTATTCACGATTCTGGAATATGGAATAAAACCGGTGATAATTGCACTTTAAATGTGACGCACGTCATATAGCTGGCTTATTGGTCTGGACAGACATTCCCTTTATTCCATGTTTCGCTTATTCTAGCTGAAGCGTTTCAGTCGATTAAACGTTCGACAAATGACCAATCAGTTGGAGTTTGTGACAGGCGAGGATTCCCCTCAGAGCGTTGCTGCATTACTCTGTCAGCCACCTCGAATCAGGGAAAGCTTTGCAGGAGACTTATGACCGTACGCGTAGCGATTAATGGTTTCGGTCGCATCGGACGCAACGTGGTTCGTGCTTTATATGAATCCGGGCGTCGGGCGGAAATGACCGTGGTGGCCATCAATGAACTGGCGGATGCCGCAGGCATGGCGCATTTATTGAAGTATGACACCAGCCATGGGCGCTTTGCCTGGGACGTTCGTCAGGAGAGAGAGCAGCTGTTCGTTGGTGATGACGTGATTCGTGTGCTGCACGAGCAGACGATCGACGCCTTACCCTGGCGTGAGCTGGGCGTGGATGTGGTGCTCGACTGTACCGGCGTCTACGGCAATCGCGAACACGGCGAAGCCCATCTGGCGGCTGGCGCGAAGAAAGTGCTCTTCTCACATCCCGGCAGTAACGATCTCGATGCCACGGTGGTTTACGGCGTTAACCATCATGAGCTGCAAGCGGAACACCGCATCGTCTCCAATGCCTCCTGCACCACCAACTGTATTATTCCGGTCATCAAACTGCTGGACGATGCCTATGGCATTGAATCGGGCACCGTGACCACGATTCATTCCGCCATGCACGATCAGCAGGTCATTGACGCATACCACCCGGATCTGCGACGCACTCGCGCAGCGAGTCAGTCCATTATCCCGGTGGATACCAAACTGGCGGCCGGTATTACCCGAATTTTCCCCCAGTTTGAAGACCGTTTTGAAGCCATCGCCGTGCGTGTTCCTACTATTAACGTGACGGCGATCGACCTCAGCGTAACCGTGAAAAAACCGGTAAAAGCCTGTGAGGTCAACCTGTTGCTGCAAAAAGCGGCACAGCAAGCATTTCATGGTATAGTTGACTATACGGAATTACCGTTGGTCTCAGTAGATTTTAACCACGATCCGCATAGCGCCATTGTTGATGGCACTCAAACGCGCGTGAGTGGAGCGCATCTGATCAAAACGCTGGTCTGGTGTGATAACGAATGGGGCTTTGCTAACAGGATGCTCGACACCACGTTAGCCATGGCCGCACAAGGTTTCAGGTAAGACGCGTATTGCGTCTGCAAAACTTTAAGAATCAACGAGAGGATTCACCATGTCTGTAATTAAGATGACCGATCTGGATCTGGCAGGTAAACGCGTTTTCATCCGTGCGGATCTGAACGTACCGGTTAAAGATGGGAAAGTGACCAGCGACGCGCGTATCCGTGCATCTCTGCCAACCATCGAACTGGCACTGAAGCAGGGCGCGAAAGTGATGGTCACCTCCCACCTGGGTCGTCCGACCGAAGGCGAGTACAACGAAGAATTCTCTCTGCTGCCGGTTGTTAATTACCTGAAAGACAAACTGTCCAGCCCGGTACGTCTGGTTAAAGACTACCTGGACGGCGTTGAAGTTGCTGAAGGTGAGCTGGTCGTTCTGGAAAACGTTCGCTTCAACAAAGGCGAGAAGAAAGACGACGAAACCCTGTCCAAAAAATACGCTGCCCTGTGCGACGTGTTCGTAATGGATGCTTTCGGTACCGCTCACCGTGCGCAGGCTTCTACTCACGGTATCGGTAAATTCGCTGACGTCGCCTGCGCAGGTCCGCTGCTGGCTGACGAACTGGAAGCTCTGGGCAAAGCCCTGAAAGAACCAGCTCGTCCAATGGTTGCTATCGTTGGTGGTTCTAAAGTGTCTACCAAACTGACCGTTCTGGACTCTCTGTCCAAAATCGCTGACCAGCTGATCGTGGGTGGCGGTATCGCCAACACCTTCGTTGCCGCTCAGGGCCACAATGTGGGTAAATCCCTGTACGAAGCAGACCTGGTTGACGAAGCCAAACGCCTGCTGACAACCTGTGATATCCCTGTTCCAACTGACGTTCGCGTGGCGACCGAGTTCTCTGAAACCGCAACCGCTGAGCTGAAATCTGTCTCTGACATCAAAAATGAAGAGCAGATTCTGGACCTGGGCGATGCCTCTGCAGAGAAACTGGCTGAAATCCTGAAGAATGCGAAAACCATTCTGTGGAACGGCCCGGTTGGCGTGTTCGAATTCCCGAACTTCCGTAAAGGTACTGAAATCGTGGCTAACGCGATTGCAGACAGCGAAGCATTCTCCATTGCTGGCGGCGGTGACACCCTGGCAGCCATCGATCTGTTCGGTATTTCCGACAAGATCTCCTACATCTCCACTGGCGGCGGCGCATTCCTCGAATTCGTGGAAGGCAAAGTTCTGCCAGCAGTAGCCATGCTCGAAGAGCGCGCTAAGAAGTAAGCCATTTTAGGGCAGGGAAACCTGCCCAATTTTCAGCGTGCTTTTAAGAGCTCGCCCCTTTCCAAGGCCGAAGATACAGGACTCGCAACATGTCTAAAATTTTTGATTTCGTAAAACCTGGCGTGATCACTGGTGATGACGTTCAGAAGGTGTTCCAGGTAGCTAAAGAAAACAACTTTGCTCTGCCAGCTGTTAACTGCGTCGGTACCGACTCAATCAACGCCGTACTGGAAGCCGCAGCAAAAGTTAAAGCTCCGGTAATCGTTCAGTTCTCCAACGGCGGCGCTGCGTTTATCGCAGGTAAAGGCGTGAAAACTGACGTTCCTCAGGGCGCGGCGATCCTGGGCGCGATCTCTGGCGCACATCACGTACACCAGATGGCTGAGCACTACGGTGTTCCGGTTATCCTGCACACCGACCACTGCGCGAAGAAACTGCTGCCGTGGATCGACGGTCTGCTGGACGCTGGCGAAAAACACTTCGCGGCAACCGGTAAGCCACTGTTCTCTTCTCACATGATCGACCTGTCTGAAGAGTCTCTGGAAGAGAACATCGAGATCTGCTCCAAATACCTGGCGCGCATGGCCAAAATGGACATGACTCTGGAAATCGAACTGGGTTGCACCGGTGGCGAAGAAGACGGCGTGGACAACAGCCATATGGACGCCTCTGCCCTGTACACTCAGCCAGAAGACGTTGATTACGCCTACACCGAACTGAGCAAAATCAGCCCACGTTTCACCATCGCTGCTTCCTTCGGTAACGTGCACGGCGTGTACAAGCCAGGCAACGTGGTTCTGACTCCAACCATTCTGCGTGATTCTCAGGAATATGTTTCCAAGAAACACAACCTGCCGCACAACAGCCTGAACTTCGTCTTCCACGGCGGTTCCGGTTCTTCTGCTCAGGAAATCAAAGACTCCGTAAGCTACGGTGTTATCAAAATGAACATCGATACCGACACCCAATGGGCAACCTGGGACGGTATCCTGCAGTACTACAAAACCAACGAAGCTTACCTGCAGGGCCAGCTGGGCAACCCGAAAGGCGAAGACCAGCCGAACAAGAAATACTACGATCCACGCGTATGGCTGCGTTCAGCCCAGACCTCTATGGTGACGCGTCTGGAGCAGGCATTCAAAGAGCTGAACGCGGTTGACGTTCTGTAATTTGCGCTGCTAAAAGCCTCAGAAAGCCCGCGTTAATCGCGGGCTTTTTTTATGCTTTTTCAACTGGCTACAGGCACTATTTATGTGATCTGTTTGGCAAAACCCCCCGCTTTTGTTTACCCTTTACTAACTTGCCTGCCTCGATGGGGGATGCATTTTTATGGTCTGGCTTAGATAAGGAATTTTGAATGGAAGATCTCGGTGTTGTAGATAGCATCAATAACGCGGGCTCCTGGCTGGTGCGTAACCAGGCATTGCTGTTGAGTTACGCCGTCAACATTGTGGCGGCCATCGCCATTATCATCATCGGTATGATCGTGGCGCGCATCATCTCTAATGCGGTTAACCGCGTGATGCGTGCGCGTCATATTGATGCCACTGTGGCAGATTTCCTCTCCGCGCTGGTGCGTTACGGCGTTATCGCATTCACGCTGATCGCGGCCCTTGGCCGTGTCGGGGTGCAAACGGCGTCGGTTATTGCTGTACTGGGTGCCGCCGGTCTGGCCATTGGTCTGGCCTTGCAGGGCTCGCTGTCAAACCTGGCTGCCGGGGTACTGCTGGTAACCTTCCGTCCATTCCGCTCTGGCGAATATGTCGACCTGGGCGGCGTGGCCGGTACGGTGCTGCAGGTGCAGATCTTCTCTACCACCCTGCGCAGCGCGGATGGCCGTATGGTGGTGATCCCGAACGGGAAAATCATCGCCAACAATATCATCAACTTCTCCCGCGAGCCCGTCCGTCGCAATGAGTTCATCATTGGCGTGGCGTATGACTCGGACATCGACAAGGTGAAGCAACTGCTCACCAATATTATCGAGTCGGATGACCGCATTCTGAAAGATCGCGAGATGACCGTTCGCCTGAACGAGCTGGGTGCCTCCTCGATCAACTTTGTGGTGCGCGTCTGGAGCCACAGCGGTGATTTGCAGAGCGTGTACTGGGACGTGCTGGAACGCGTGAAGCGCGACTTTGACGCCAACGGCATCAGCTTCCCGTATCCGCAGATGGACGTGAATTTCAAGCGCGTGAAGGAAACGGCGGAATAATACTTTCCCCATAACCCGGCACGCGCAATGCGTGCCGGTTTTAATCAGTTTCACTTATTGCCAATTAATATTATCCATTTCCTCTTATTATCCTCCCGCAGTATAGTCTGCCCTCAAGACAGTTTTTTGAGATTAATTTCCATGTTATCTTTTTACATTCAAGGGCTTATGATTGGTGCGGCGATGATCCTTCCCCTCGGCCCGCAAAATGCGTTCGTCATGAATCAGGGCATTCGTCGTCAGTATCATCTGATGATTGCGCTGCTCTGCGCGGTGAGCGATATGCTCCTCATCTGCGCCGGGATTTTCGGCGGCAGCGCGCTGCTGATGCAGTCCCCGTGGCTACTGGCGCTGGTCACCTGGGGCGGGGTGGCGTTTCTGCTGTGGTATGGCTTTGGTGCTGTGAAAACGGCGATGGGCAACGATATTGAGCTGGCCAGCGCCGAAGTGATGAAGCAGGGGCGCTGGAAAATTATCGTCACCATGCTGGCGGTCACCTGGCTCAATCCGCATGTCTATCTGGATACCTTCGTGGTGCTGGGCAGCCTGGGTGGGCAGCTCGATGCCGAGCCAAGACGCTGGTTTGCGCTGGGTACCGTCAGCGCCTCTTTCCTGTGGTTCTTTGGTCTGGCGCTGCTCGCCGCCTGGCTGGCTCCCCGCCTGCGCACCGCCAAAGCCCAGCGCATTATCAACGGCCTGGTCGGCGTAGTGATGTGGTTTATCGCTTTCCAGCTGGCGAAAGAGGGGATTCATCACATTCGGGAACTATTCTACTAAGCGTTGTCTTATGGACATTCGACCAGCAGCCGCTAAGCTTGCTGGCATGCGCCCTGTTACATGGGCACTCTTCGCAACATGGAGGAATAAAAGTGAAGTTGAATGTAATCGCCCTGGCGGCACTCATGGGTTTTGGCGCAGCATCCGTTCAGGCCAGTGAACTGCCTGACAGCCCGCACATTGTGACCTCCGGCACCGCAAGCGTGGATGCGGCACCGGATATCGCGACCTTAGCCATCGAAGTGAACGTGGCGGCAAAAGATGCGGCCACCGCCAAAAAACAGGCAGACGATCGCGTTGCGCAATATCTCTCTTTCCTGGAGCAGAACGGCGTCGGTAAAAAAGATATCAACTCTGCCAACCTGCGTACCCAGCCGGATTATGACTATAAGGATGGCAAAAGCATCCTGAAAGGTTACCGCGCGGTGCGTACCGTGGAAGTGACAGTGCGTCAGCTTGATAAGCTCAACTCCCTGCTGGATGGCGCGCTGAAAGCGGGTCTGAACGAGATCCGTTCTGTGTCTCTGGGTGTTGCGCAACCTGAGAAGTATAAAGATGAAGCGCGTAAAGCGGCGATCGATGATGCCGTGCGTCAGGCGCAGCAGCTGGCTTCAGGCTTTAACAGCAAGCTGGGCCCGGTTTACAGCGTGCGTTACCACGTCTCTAACTATCAGCCGAGCCCGATGGTCCGCATGATGAAAGCGGAAGCGGCGCCAGTGTCCGCACAGGATACCTACGAACAGCCAACGATCCAGTTTGACGATCAGGTTGATGTGGTATTCCAGCTGGAGCCAGCGCAGGGTCAGCAGCAGAATGAGCAGGCTCAGCAGAACCAGCCGGTTCAGCAGAATCAGCAGAATCAGCAGAATCAGCAGCAGGATACGGCGACCAAAGCACCGTAAGTTGTGTTGTTCAGGACAGAAAAAAGGCCGGGTCAGCGTGAATGCGACCCGGCCTTTTTATTAATCCTGACGCAGGACTTTATGTCCATGGGCCAGCAGCGCATCGGTAACGTTGCGCATCATTCGGCTTTCCGGCGCAAAGCGGTGCCAGTAAAGCATGCGGCGCTGGTGTAAGCCCGGCGTGAGGTCGATTAGCTCGCCGCTGTTCAGCTCTTTCTCGATCTGCAGATGGGGGATCATGCAGCAGGTTGTTCCCTGACGCGCCAGCTGCACGAAGGCTTCGGAGGAGTTCACGATATGGCAGGGAACGCTGCCGGGCGGCAGGTCGAAGTTCTGCTGTAAGAACGCCTGATGCATATCATCCAGATGGTCAAAGGCCACGGCTGGCGCTTTCAGCAGCGCCGCGCGGGTGACGCCATTCGGGAAGTAACGCTCGGCAAAGGCTTTCGAGCCGACGAAAAGATAATCCAGCGCCCCCAGCTGATCTACCAGGCAGCTTGGCAGCGCCTGAGGCTGGATACTGACCGCGCCTACCACTTCACCGCGGCGCAGACGTTCCTGAGTGCGGGTCTCATCTTCAACCTGTAAATTCAGGCGGATGGGCGAATCGGCCAGCACCGGGGCGAGGGCAGGGAGGAGCCAGGTTGCCAGACTGTCGGCGTTGACCGCCAGGGAGAGCAGCAGCGGCGTGGAGCCAGTCTGTTCATCGCCCAGCCACTCATCTTCCAGCAGCTCAACCTGACGCAACAGCGCCAGCAGCTTTTGCCCCTGTTCGGTTGGGCGCGGCGGCACGGTACGAACCAGCAGCGGCTGCCCGAACATATTCTCAAGCTGTTTGATTCGTTGTGAAACCGCAGATTGGGTAATGCACAGCTTTTGTGCTGCGCGTTCGAATCCGCGTTCACGAATAACGGCATCAAGCGCCTGTAATGTTCTGTAGTCCGGACGTTTCATTGCTCTGGCTGACTCCCAAAAAATTCAATACTTCGCACTATGACATAAATTTATGTTTGATACAGACGAAATTGGTGACCTCGCAGATCACATGGCACAGGCGAATGCTCTATAATGCGCGTCACGCAAAATCACCACGGGCAAGAGATCATGACGCAGGATGAACTGAAAAAAGCAGTAGGATGGGCCGCTCTCCAGTATGTACAGCCGGGTACCATTGTCGGCGTGGGCACAGGGTCAACGGCAGCACACTTTATTGATGCGCTGGGTACAATGAAAGGCCAGATCGAGGGCGCGGTTTCCAGCTCCGATGCATCCACGGAAAAGCTGAAAAGCCTGGGGATCACCGTTTTCGATCTCAACGAAGTGGACCGTCTGGGGATTTACGTCGACGGCGCGGATGAGATTAACGGCCATATGCAGATGATCAAGGGCGGTGGCGCGGCGCTGACGCGCGAGAAAATCATCGCCTCCGTGGCGGACAAGTTTATCTGTATCGCCGATGCCTCCAAGCAGGTCGATATCCTCGGCAACTTCCCGCTGCCGGTTGAAGTGATCCCGATGGCGCGCAGCGCGGTTGCCCGCGAGCTGGTCAAACTCGGTGGCCGTCCGGAGTATCGTCAGGGTGTGGTAACGGATAACGGTAACGTCATTCTGGATGTTCACGGTCTGGAGATCCTCGACGCCGTGGCGCTGGAAAATGCTATCAACGGCCTGCCAGGCGTGGTAACCGTAGGGTTATTCGCCAACCGTGGCGCGGATGTCGCCCTGATCGGCACCGCCGATGGCGTCAAAACCATCGTGAAATGATCTGACGGGGGGAGCCTCCCCCCGCTAACTTTTTTTCCAACAGCGATATTCGGTGACTTGTGTCACATTTCTAACCCTCTCCTGACGATCCTCCCGCTTTCTTATTGCTCCGCAGCATTATTCACTGCCATTTGACGCTGTATGACATTTCTTCAGAGTGCCGACGCAAACGTTCATATTGCTGCAATAGTTTTTTTTGATATGTTGGCTGGAGCGGATTTCAATCCAGCACAACAACAGTTCAGACAATCAGACAGGGTCGGGGAAATGGCAAAGGTATCACTGGAGAAAGACAAGATTAAATTTCTGCTGGTCGAAGGGGTGCATCAGAAAGCACTGGATAGCCTTCGTGCGGCAGGTTACACCAACATCGAATTTCACAAAGGTGCACTGGATACCGAACAGCTGAAAGAGTCGATCCGTGATGCCCACTTCATTGGCCTGCGATCCCGTACCCACCTGACCGAAGATGTGATTGCCGCGGCAGAAAAACTGGTTGCGATTGGCTGCTTCTGTATCGGCACCAACCAGGTCGATCTCAATGCCGCTGCGAAGCGCGGTATTCCGGTATTCAACGCGCCATTCTCCAATACCCGTTCCGTGGCGGAGCTGGTGATCGGTGAACTCCTGCTGCTGTTGCGTGGCATCCCTGAAGCTAACGCCAAGGCCCACCGCGGGATCTGGAATAAACTGGCGTCCGGCTCTTTCGAAGCGCGTGGTAAAAAACTGGGTATTATCGGTTACGGCCACATCGGCACGCAGCTGGGCATTCTGGCGGAATCGCTGGGGATGCACGTCTTTTTCTACGACATCGAAAGTAAGCTGCCGCTGGGTAACGCCACTCAGGTTCAGCATCTCTCCGATCTGCTCAATATGAGCGACGTGGTGAGCCTGCACGTGCCGGAAAATGCCTCCACCAAAAACATGATGGGTGCGGAAGAGCTGGCGCTGATGAAGCCAGGATCGCTGCTGATCAACGCCGCGCGCGGTACAGTGGTGGATATCCCTGCGCTGTGCGAAGCCCTGAAAAGCAAACATCTGGCAGGCGCGGCTATTGACGTCTTCCCGACCGAGCCTGCGACCAACAGCGACCCGTTCACCTCGCCGCTGTGTGAGTTCGACAACGTGATCCTGACTCCGCACATTGGAGGCTCTACTCAGGAAGCGCAGGAGAACATCGGTCTTGAAGTGGCCGGTAAGCTGAGCAAATACTCTGACAACGGTTCAACCCTGTCTGCGGTTAACTTCCCGGAAGTGTCGCTGCCGCTGCACGGTGGACGTCGTCTGCTGCACATCCACGAAAACCGTCCGGGCGTGCTGACGGCCATTAACCAGATCTTTGCTGAGCAGGGCGTGAACATCGCCGCACAGTATCTGCAAACCAACGCGCAGATGGGTTATGTGGTTATCGATATCGAAGCGGATGAAGATGTGGCAGAGAAAGCGCTGCAGGGAATGAAGGCCATCCCAGGCACCATTCGCGCGCGCCTGCTTTACTAGGTTAGTGCGGTCTGATGCCCTCACCCCGCCCCTCTCCCACAGGGAGAGGGCGCAAACACTAAAAACGGTAACTGGCGTTACCGTTTTGCTTTTACCTCCATTCCCAAATCTTCGACGGCGTCACCACCGCGGGCAGCGGAATATCCCATTTCTCTACCGGCAGTTTTTCTACGCCCTGACAATCATGCGCATAGCCCACGGGCTGCAGGCCATGTTGCTGCCAGTTCTGCAACGTGCGATCGTAAAAACCGCCGCCCATACCCAGACGCTGACCGCTCTCATCAAAGGCCACCAGCGGCGTCACCAGCACGTCCAGTTGCTCAAGCGGCAATACGTCGCGCACGTCCAGCTTCGGTTCGGTGATTTTCAGACGATTCACCACCAGCTCGCTGTGAGGATGGTAGTGCAGAAACAGCAGGTTCCCAGGACTGAAGGGGTGCAGTACCGGCAGATAGACCTTCTTCCCGGTGCGCCAGAGTTCATCGATCAGCGGTTGGGTATCGAGTTCGCCATCAAAAGAGAGGAACAGGGCAACGGTATGCGCCATCACGACAGGTGGATAAGCCATCATGCGTGCCGCGGCTTGTTGCGCGAAATGGGCTTGCTGTTCAGGCGATAAGGCTCTGCGTTGCTGGCGGATAAACTGACGAATGTGTTGACGTGAGGCAGGGACTTCAGGAAGTTGCGTCATGGTAGTCGCTGGGTAGAAAGGTGAGGGAATCTCCGAGATGCCGCCGCAGGCTGTAACCCTTGAACCCTTGGTTCAAGGTGAATGTGTCGTCATAGTTTTAAGGCTTCTCGGACGAACCGAGCATGCTCACCAACCATGGAGCGCCACATTCTTGTGGTATGAAATATCGGCTCAGGGGACTGGCCCGCATGCGAACATCTCAGAGAAATTTTTCCTTCAGGGTCACTCTACCATAGTAGACCACGAAGTGTTATTCAAAGTTTTGCCCCGGTCTGTCTGTAATGCGACCCTGATCAAGCAATGCCTGTTCAATGGTCTGCTGGAGCATTTTAATGCGTTGTTCCATGCTCGCCGCGTAATCGCGGGTCTTCGCTTTTTCCTGAGCCAGTTCATAACTGATGTTCAACGCGGCGATGAAGACCAGCTGCTCAGTATTTGTGACTCTAGTGCGTTCTTTTAAATCTTGCAACCGCTGATTCAAATCATCCGCAGCCTGATTCAAAGCATCCCTTTGTTCAGGCGGACAATTCACTCGCAGCGAACGGCCAAAAATTTGGATATCGACGGGTTGTGCAGACATGCCACCTTCCTGCTGTTTGACTGCGCTGCCTTCACATCCGCTTCCGGGGGCTGCGAAGGGGCGACACTATAGCTACCCTGGCGGGTAGAAACAAGCCCTATTCTGGTTCACCAGGGTCCAAAGTGGTAGCATATCATGAATATTCCTCCCATTGATGATGAATGCTCATGTCTATACAGAACGAAATGCCTGGTTACAACGAAGTCAGCCAGTTACTGAACCAGCAGGGCGTGGGTTTAACCCCGGCTGAAATGCACGGTCTGATCAGCGGGATGCTGTGTGGTGGAAACAACGACAGCTCATGGCTGCCGCTGGTTCACGACCTGACGAACGAGGGTCTGGCGTTCGGTCACGATCTCGCTCAGGCGTTGCGCAATATGCATGGCGCAACCAGCGATGCGCTGGAGGATGACGGCTTCCTTTTTCAGCTTTATCTGCCTGATGGCGACGACGTCAGCGTGTTCGATCGCGCCGATGCGCTGGCAGGCTGGGTCAACCACTACCTGTTAGGTCTGGGGGTGACGCAGCCTAAGCTGGAAAAAGTGACGGGCGAGGCGGGAGAAGCTATCGACGATCTGCGTAACATCGCTCAGCTGGGCTACGATGAAGACGAAGACCAGGAAGAGCTGGAGATGTCTCTCGAAGAGATCATTGAGTACGTGCGCGTTGCGTCTCTGCTCTGCCACGATACCTTTACGCGCGCAAAACCGACCGCGCCGGAAGTGCGCAAACCAACCTTACATTAATAAAAATTCCAGGAGGGTGTCATGACTCAGCAAGAGTATCTTCGCCGCCGTCAGGCATTGCTGGCCACTATGCAGCCGGGCAGCGCCGCGTTGATTTTTGCCGCACCGGAAGCCACGCGCAGCAACGATAGCGAATATCCGTACCGCCAGAGCAGTGATTTCTGGTACTTCACCGGCTTCAACGAGCCGGAGTCGGTGCTGGTGCTGATTAAAAGTCACGATACCCACAACCACAGCGTGCTGTTTAACCGCGTTCGCGATCTCACCGCCGAAATCTGGTTTGGCCGCCGTCTGGGCCAGCAGGCCGCGCCGGAAAAGCTGGGCGTGGATCGCGCCCTGGCGTTCAGCGAAATCAACGAACAGCTCTATCAGCTGCTCAATGGCCTGGACGTGGTCTACCACGCGCAGGGCGAATACGCGTATGCCGATGAAATTGTCTTTGCCGCACTGGATAAACTGCGCAAAGGCTCCCGGCAAAACCTGAAAGCCCCTGCAACCCTCACCGACTGGCGTCCTGCCGTCCATGAGCTACGCCTGTTTAAATCGGCGGAAGAGCTGGATGTGATGCGTAAGGCGGGGGAGATCAGCGCTCTGGCGCATACCCGGGCGATGCAAAAATGCCGTCCGGGGATGTTCGAATATCAGCTGGAAGGCGAAATTCACCATGAATTTACCCGCCACGGCGCACGCTATCCGGCCTATAACACCATCGTTGGCGGCGGTGAAAACGGCTGCATTCTGCACTACACCGAAAACGAATCGGAACTGCGGGATGGCGATCTGGTGCTGATCGACGCCGGATGCGAATTTAACGGCTATGCCGGGGATATCACCCGCACCTTCCCGGTCAACGGCAAATTCACCCCGGCCCAACGCGCCATCTACGACATCGTCCTGCAGTCGCTGGACACCGCGCTGATGCTGTTCCGCCCCGGTACCTCCATTCAGGACGTCACCGGCGAAGTTGTGCGCATTATGATTAGCGGCCTGGTGGACCTGGGGATCCTCAAGGGCGATGTCGAACAGCTGATTGCTGAGAACGCGCACCGTCCTTTCTTTATGCATGGCCTGAGCCACTGGCTGGGGCTGGATGTGCATGACGTGGGCGTCTACGGTCCGGAACGCTCACGCGTGCTGGAGCCGGGAATGGTGCTGACCGTTGAACCGGGGCTCTATATCGCCCCGGATGCCGACGTGCCCGCCGAGTATCGCGGGATCGGCATTCGTATCGAAGATGACATCGTGATCACCGAATCCGGTAACGAAAACCTGACGGCTTCGGTGGTGAAAAACGCCGATGAGATTGAAGCCCTGATGGCGGCGGCTCGCCCATGAGCATCATCATCGTTGGCGGAGGCATGACCGGCGCCACCCTGGCGCTGACGATCTCCACCCTGACCCAGGGTAAACTGCCGGTCCATCTGGTTGAGGCCGTGGCGCCGCAGTCGAACGGCCATCCGGGGTTTGATGGCCGCGCCATCGCCCTGGCGCAGGGCACCTGCCAGCAGCTGGCCCGCAGCGGTATCTGGCAGGCGATTGCCGACTGCGCTACCGCGATCGAAACCGTTCATGTCAGTGACCGGGGCCACGCCGGGTTTGTCACTCTTGAGGCGCAGGATTATCGCATTGATGCGCTGGGGCAGGTGGTTGAGCTACACGACGTAGGTCTGCGCCTGTTCCGCCTGTTGCAGGATGCCCCTGGCGTGACGCTGCATTGCCCGGCGCGCGTAGAACACTTCACCCGCAGCGAAACCTCGGTCAGCGTCACGCTGGATGACGGCAGTACGATCGAGGGTCAACTGCTGGTGGCGGCCGACGGCTCCCGTTCGGCGCTTGGCCAGCAGTGTGGCATCCAGTGGCAGCAGCAGCCATACCATCAGCTGGCGGTGATCGCCAATGTCGCCACCGCCGAACCGCACCGTGGCCGCGCCTTTGAACGTTTTACCCAACACGGTCCGCTGGCGATGCTGCCGATGTCGCAGGGGCGCAGCTCGCTGGTCTGGTGCCATCCGCTGGAAAAGGCGGATGAGGTGCAGGGCTGGTCTGACGAACGCTTCTGCGCCGAGCTGCAAAAAGCCTTTGGCTGGCGGCTTGGGCGTATTACTCATGCCGGGAAGCGTTCGGTCTATCCGCTGGCATTAACCACCGCGTCGCAGTCTGTCTCCCATCGCGTCGCGCTGGTGGGCAATGCGGCGCAGACGCTACACCCCATCGCTGGACAGGGCTTTAACCTCGGACTGCGCGATGTGATGAGCCTTGCCGAAACGCTGGCGCAGGCCTTTGCCCAACAGCAGGATTGCGGCGCGTATCCGGTGCTGGGCCAGTATCAGAAACGACGTCAGGCAGATAAAGAAGCCACCATCGGCGTGACCGACGGGCTGGTGCATCTGTTTGCCAATCGCTGGGCACCGCTGGTTGCAGGGCGTAACCTGGGGCTGATGGCGATGGAATTATTCATTCCGGCACGCGACGTGCTGGCGCAGAGGACTCTCGGTTGGGTCGCTCGCTAAGGAGTAAACAAAGTGCAGAATGTTGATGTCGCCATTGTCGGTGGCGGAATGGTAGGACTGGCGCTGGCCTGCGGTCTGCAGGGTAGCGGTCTGCGCGTGGCGGTGCTGGAGCAGAAACAGCCTCAGCCTGTCGCTTCCGATGCGCCGCCTGAACTCCGGGTCTCGGCGATCAACGCCGCCAGTGAAAAGCTGCTGACTCGCATCGGCGTCTGGTCAGACATTATCGCCCAGCGCGCCAGCTGCTATCACGGGATGGAAGTGTGGGATAAAGACAGCTTCGGGCATATCGCCTTTGATGATGAGAGCATGGGCTACAGCCATCTTGGTCATATAATCGAAAACGCGGTGATTCACCATGCATTGTGGCAGAAAGCGCAGCAGTGCAGCGACGTCACGCTGATTGCCCCCGCGCAGCTGCAGCAGGTGGCCTGGGGCGAAAACGATGCCTTTATCACCCTGCAAAGCGGCGACATGCTGACCGCGCGCCTGGTAGTGGGGGCCGATGGCGCAAACTCCTGGCTGCGTAACAAAGCCGATATTCCGCTGACGTACTGGGACTACCGCCATCATGCGCTGGTCGCCACCATCCGCACCGCGGAGCCGCATCAGGCCGTGGCCCGGCAGATTTTCCATAACGACGGTATCCTCGCTTTTCTGCCCCTCAGCGATCCGCATCTCTGCTCGATCGTCTGGTCGCTGTCCCCTGAGAAGGCCCAGCAGATGCAGGAGGCATCAGCCGAAGAGTTCAATCAGGCCCTGTGCGTGGCTTTTGATAACCGGCTGGGGCTCTGCACCGTCGAAAGCGAGCGTCAGGTGTTCCCGCTAACCGGTCGCTATGCGCGCCAGTTTGCGGCGCACCGTCTGGCGCTGGTGGGTGACGCGGCGCATACCATTCATCCGCTGGCCGGGCAGGGTGTGAACCTGGGCTTTATGGATGCCGCCGAGCTGGTGAGCGAGCTGCGCCGCCTGCATCGTGAGGGCAAGGATATCGGGCAGCATCTTTACCTGCGCCGGTACGAGCGCAGCCGTAAGCACAGCGCGGCCATGATGCTGGCGGGCATGCAGGGGTTCCGCGAACTCTTTGCCGGTGCCAATCCGGCGAAAAAACTGCTGCGCGATCTCGGCCTGAAACTGGCTGACACTCTCCCGGGCGTCAAACCCCAACTCCTGCGTCAGGCCATGGGTCTTAACGATCTGCCGGACTGGCTACTTTAATTTAGAACCCCGTCACACTTTATTCTCCCGGCCTGTGGGCCGGGGAAATTCGCTCGTTTGAAATAATCTAATTTCACTCCTTTTTTCGCATTAGATAATCTAATGCTGTGTTTTTCCCGTCACGGAAATTCGGCCCATTTTTCCGCATCAAATATCACCATGCACTAAATTCTGTTAGCACGATGTTAATTTTGTGCGGGTTTAATCGCATTTTTCCAGTGAATAATTCTGTAGGCTTTTTAGCGTTTTTTAGCCATAAGCTAATGTGATGACCCATTTTACCTTATGGTTAACCGCCGGTTTCGGTGGTAAGTTCAGATAAAAGAGAACGTTTGCGTCGGTGCCTGCTAACGGGGCCGATACCGGGTTTCACGGTGAATTTTTCAACGAGGACAAGATGGCTCAACAGACGCCTTTATACGAACAACACACTCTATGCGGTGCGCGCATGGTCGATTTCCATGGCTGGATGATGCCGCTGCATTATGGTTCGCAGATTGATGAGCATCATGCGGTGCGCACCGATGCCGGTATGTTCGACGTCTCGCATATGACCATTGTCGATCTGCACGGCAGCCGCACCCGGGAGTTTTTGCGTTATCTACTGGCGAACGACGTGGCCAAACTCACGAAGCCGGGCAAAGCGCTCTATTCCGGGATGCTGAATGCCTCCGGCGGCGTGATTGACGACCTGATTGTTTATTACCTCACCGAAGATTTCTTCCGCCTCGTTGTTAACTCCGCCACCCGTGAAAAAGACCTCGCCTGGATCACCCAACACGCTGAACCTTACGCCATCGACATCACCGTGCGTGACGACCTGTCGCTGATCGCGGTGCAGGGGCCGAACGCGCAGGCGAAAGCCGCATCCCTGTTCACTGATGAACAGCGCCAGGCCACCGACGGCATGAAGCCGTTCTTTGGCGTGCAGGCGGGCGATCTGTTTGTGGCGACCACCGGCTATACCGGTGAAGCGGGCTACGAAATTGCGATGCCGAACGAAAAAGCGGCTGATTTCTGGCGTGCGCTGGTGGAAGCGGGCGTTAAGCCGGCCGGTCTGGGGGCGCGCGATACGCTGCGTCTGGAAGCCGGGATGAATTTGTACGGCCAGGAGATGGACGAAGGTGTCTCTCCGCTGGCGGCTAACATGGGCTGGACCATTGCATGGGAGCCGGCCGATCGCGACTTTATCGGTCGTGAAGTGCTGGAGCAGCAGCGTGAGAAGGGCACCGAACAGCTGGTTGGCCTGGTGATGACCGAGAAAGGCGTACTGCGCGGCGAGCTGCCGGTACGTTTCACCGACGCCAATGGCAACCACTGCGAAGGCATTATCACCAGCGGCACTTTCTCCCCGACGCTGGGATACAGTATTGCTCTGGCGCGTGTGCCGGCGGGTATTGGCGAGACTGCCGTGGTGCAGATCCGCAACCGCGAAATGCCGGTCCGCGTGACCAAACCGATTTTTGTTCGCGCCGGTAAGCCGGTCGCCTAATTATTTTTATCAGGAGAAATTCAATGAGCAATGTGCCAGCAGAACTGAAATACAGCAAAGAACACGAGTGGCTGCGCAAAGAAGCCGACGGCACCTACACCGTTGGGATCACCGAGCATGCTCAGGAGCTGTTAGGTGACATGGTCTTTGTGGATCTGCCGGAAGTGGGCGCGACCGTAACCGCGGGTGACGACTGCGCCGTGGCCGAATCGGTAAAAGCTGCTTCTGATATCTATGCGCCAGTGGGCGGCGAAATCGTGGCGGTTAACGACGCCCTGAGCGACTCCCCGGAGCTGGTAAACAGCGAGCCATACGGCGAAGGCTGGATCTTCAAAATTAAAGCCAGCGACGAAGCGGAAGTTGCCGCCCTGCTGGATGCGACTGCATACGAAGCCCTGTTAGAAGACGAATAACCGTTTTGCTCCCTCTCCCTTTGGGAGAGGGCCGGGGTGAGGGTGCCCATTTTCCGCTCACCCTAACCCTCTCCCAAAGGGAGAGGGAATCTCAATTCACTGCACGTTTCAGGAACCATCGCTCATGACACAGACTTTAAGCCAGCTTGAAAACCGTGGCGCCTTCATTGAACGTCACATTGGGCCGGATGCTCAACAACAGCAGGAGATGCTGAAGACGGTTGGCGCGGATTCGCTCGACGCACTGATCGGCCAGATCGTGCCAAAGGATATTCAGCTCGCCACCCCGCCGCAGGTGGGTGAATCGACCACTGAATACGCTGCGCTGGCGGAACTGAAAGGCATTGCCAGCCTGAACAAGCGCTTTAAGTCTTATATTGGCATGGGCTACACCAACGTGCAGTTACCGCCGGTGATCCTGCGCAACATGCTAGAGAACCCGGGCTGGTACACCGCCTACACCCCCTACCAGCCGGAAGTCTCTCAGGGTCGTCTGGAAGCGCTGCTTAACTTCCAGCAGGTTACTCTGGATCTGACCGGTCTCGACATCGCTTCGGCCTCGCTGCTGGATGAAGCTACTGCCGCCGCAGAAGCGATGGCGATGGCAAAACGCGTCAGCAAACTGAAGGGTGCAAACCGCTTCTTCGTCGCCGCTGACGTTCACCCGCAAACCCTCGACGTGGTGCGTACCCGTGCGGAGACCTTTGGTTTTGAGGTGATCGTTGATGACGCCGATAAAGTGCTGGATCACCAGGACGTGTTCGGCGTGCTGCTGCAGCAGGTTGGCACCACCGGTGAAGTGCACGACTACGGCACCCTGATTACCGGACTGAAGGCGCGCAAGATCGTTGTCAGCGTGGCGGCCGATTTTATGGCGCTGGTGCTGTTAACCGCTCCGGGCAAACAGGGCGCGGACATCGTCTTCGGCTCTGCGCAGCGCTTCGGCGTGCCGATGGGCTACGGCGGCCCACACGCGGCCTTCTTCGCCGCGAAAGATGAATTCAAACGCTCCATGCCAGGCCGCATTATCGGCGTATCAAAAGATGCCGCCGGTAACACCGCCCTGCGCATGGCGATGCAGACTCGCGAGCAGCACATTCGTCGTGAGAAAGCGAACTCCAACATCTGTACCTCGCAGGTGCTGCTGGCTAACATCGCCAGCCTGTACGCCGTCTTCCACGGCCCGGCTGGCCTGAAGCGTATCGCCAGCCGCATTCATCGTCTGGCCGATATCCTGGCCTGCGGCCTGCAGCAGAAAGGACAAAAACTGCGCCACGCGCACTTCTTCGATACCCTGTGTGTCGAAGTGGCCGACAAGGCGGCGGTGCTGGCCCGTGCTGAAGCCGCAGAGATTAACCTGCGCAGCGACATCCTGAATGCCGTGAGCATCACCCTGGATGAGACCACCACTCGCGAAGATATTCAGGTGCTGTTCAACGTCCTGCTGGGCGACGGTCACGGTCTGGATGTGGCTACCCTCGACAAAGAGGTGGCGCATGACAGCCGCTCCATTCAGGCGACCATGCTGCGCGACGACGCGATCCTCGCCCATCCGGTCTTTAACCGCTACCACAGCGAAACCGAGATGATGCGCTACATGCACTCGCTGGAGCGCAAGGATCTGGCCCTGAACCAGGCGATGATCCCGCTGGGCTCCTGCACCATGAAGCTGAACGCCGCCGCCGAGATGATCCCGATCACCTGGCCGGAATTCGCTGAGCTGCACCCGTTCTGCCCGGCAGATCAGGCGGAAGGCTACCATATGATGATCAACCAGCTCTCCGACTGGCTGGTGAAGCTGACCGGCTACGACGCTCTTTGCATGCAGCCAAACTCCGGCGCTCAGGGTGAGTACGCGGGCCTGCTGGCAATCCGTCACTATCACGAGAGCCGCAACGAAGGCCATCGCGATATCTGCCTGATCCCAAGCTCTGCGCACGGCACCAACCCGGCCTCGGCCCAGATGGCAGGGATGGAAGTGGTGGTTGTCGCCTGCGATAAGAACGGCAACATCGATCTGGCGGACCTGCGTGCGAAAGCAGAACAGACCAGCGATAAGCTCTCCTGCATCATGGTGACCTATCCGTCCACCCACGGTGTGTACGAAGAGACTATCCGTGAAGTGTGCGAAATCGTGCACCAGCACGGCGGCCAGGTTTACCTCGATGGTGCCAACATGAACGCTCAGGTGGGCATCACCACGCCAGGCTTTATCGGCGCGGACGTGTCGCACCTGAACCTGCACAAAACCTTCTGCATTCCGCACGGCGGTGGCGGCCCGGGTATGGGTCCAATCGGTGTGAAAGCGCACCTGGCGCCGTTTGTACCGGGTCACAGTGTGGTGCAGATCGAAGGCATGCTGACCCGTCAGGGCGCGGTCTCTGCGGCACCGTTCGGCAGCGCCTCTATCCTGCCAATCAGCTGGATGTATATCCGCATGATGGGTGCGGAAGGGCTGAAAAAGGCCAGCCAGGTGGCGATCCTCAATGCAAACTACATCGCAACGCGTCTGAAGTCCGCTTTCCCGGTGCTCTACACCGGTCGCGATGGCCGCGTGGCGCACGAGTGTATTCTGGATATTCGTCCGCTGAAAGAGCAGACCGGCATCAGCGAGCTGGACATTGCTAAGCGTCTGATCGACTACGGCTTCCACGCGCCAACCATGTCGTTCCCGGTCGCGGGCACGCTGATGGTTGAGCCAACCGAATCCGAAAGCAAAGCCGAACTGGACCGCTTTATCGACGCGATGCTGGCGATCCGCATGGAGATCGACCGCGTTCAGGATGGTGAATGGACGCTGGAAGATAACCCGCTGGTTAACGCCCCGCACACCCAGCACGAAATGGTGGCGGAGTGGAATCACGCTTACTCCCGCGAGCTGGCGGTCTTCCCGGCAGGTGTTGCCAACAAGTACTGGCCGACCGTGAAGCGTCTTGACGACGTCTACGGCGACCGCAACCTGTTCTGCTCCTGCGTGCCGATGAGCGAATACCAGTAACCTTTCTGCTATAACATAATCTGTAGGCCGGGTAAGCGTCAGCGCCACCCGGCTTTTTTTTATCTGGAGGTAGTGAATGGCAATCGCACTCGTAACCGGCGCCAGCCGCGGAATTGGCAAAGCGACCGCGCTGCAGCTGGCACGCGAAGGCTACATCGTGGCGGTGAATTATCACCACAACATCAAAGCCGCGACCGACGTGATAACGCAGATTGTGGAAGAGGGCGGCAGGGCCTTCGCCCTGCGTGCGGATATCAGCGACGAAGCCCAGGTCATGGCGATGTTCGATAGCCTCGACCGTGAAGGTGAACCGCTGACGGCGCTGGTTAACAACGCCGGCATCCTGTTCGAGCAGAGCACCATCGAAAATCTCTCTGCCGAGCGCATTAACCGGGTGCTGGCCACCAACGTAACCGGTTATTTCCTCTGCTGCCGTGAAGCGGTGAAACGCATGGCGCTGAAGCATGGCGGGAAAGGCGGGGCGATTGTGAACGTCTCGTCCGCGGCATCGCGACTGGGTGCGCCGGGGGAGTATGTGGATTACGCGGCCTCCAAAGGCGCGGTGGATTCACTGACAACCGGGTTATCGCTGGAGGTGGCGGCGCAGGGCATCCGGGTTAACTGCGTCCGTCCGGGGCTGATCTACACCGAAATTCATGCCTCCGGCGGGGAGCCAGGCCGCGTGGATCGGGTCAAGTCGATGCTGCCGATGCAGCGTGGCGGCCAGCCTGAAGAGGTGGCGCAGGCGATTGTCTGGCTGCTGAGCGAGAAGGCGTCGTACGTGACGGGCAGTTTTATTGAGTTAGCGGGCGGGAAGTAATCCCACCCGTATCATTTGTAGGCCGGGTAAGGCGAAGCCGCCACCCGGCGTTACAGAGTTAAAGTTTCTCGCCGTTGCTGGCGATAACGGCTTTGTACCACTCAAAGCTCTTCTTGCGCGAACGGGACATGTCGCCGGTGCCGTCGTCGTGCTTGTTCACGTAGATAAAGCCGTAGCGTTTGCTGTACTGACCGGTGGTGAACGACACGCAGTCGATGCAGCCCCACGGGGTGTAGCCCATCAGGTCCACGCCATCGTAAGTAACGGCTTTTATCATCTCTTCGACGTGGGCGCGCAGGTAGTCGATACGGTAGTCATCGTTGATGCTGCCGTCTTCTTCCACTTTATCGTAAGCGCCGAAGCCGTTTTCCACGATAAACAGCGGCTTCTGATAGCGTTCATACAGTTCGCACAGGGCGTAGCGCAGGCCCACCGGGTCGATCTGCCAGCCCCAGTCCGACGCTTTCACGTGCGGGTTCGGGACGCTGCCTTCGAAGCCGGAGATCGCATCGCCAGTACCGCCTTCCGCTTTCACCGCGTTGGTCATGTAGTAGCTGAAGCCCAGATAGTCACAGGTGCCTTCACGCAGGATCTGCTCGTCGCCCGCTTCCATATTGATGGTGAAACCGCGGCGCTCCCATTCGTTCAGCACGTAAGACGGGTAGTAACCGCGCAGCTGCACGTCGGTAAAGACATAGCGCTCACGCATCGATTCCTGGGCAAACATCACGTCTTCGGGTTTGCAGGAGAATGGATAGAGCGCCACCATCGCCAGCATGCAGCCGACTTTCATTTCCGGGTTGATACGACGCGCGGCTTTCACCGCCAGGGCGCTGGCCACGAACTGGTGATGCAGCACCTGATACATGGTCTCTTCCGGGTGCTGATGCTCGGTATAGACCACGCCGGAGCAGCAGTAGCCGAACAGCGGCGCGCGCCAGTTACGTTGGTTGTTGATCTCGTTGAAGGTCATCCAGTATTTGACCTTGCTCTTGTAGCGCTCAAACACCACTTCAGCGAAATTAACGAAGAAGTCCACCACCTTACGGTTGGTCCAGCCGCCGTACGCCTGCACCAGGTGCAGCGGCATTTCGAAGTGGGAGAGGGTGATCACAGGCTCGATGTTGTACTTCAGCAGCTCATCGAACATGTCGTCGTAGAACTTCAGCCCCTCTTCGTTCGGCTGGGTTTCGTCACCTTTCGGGAAGATACGGGTCCAGGCGATGGAGGTGCGGAAGCATTTGAAGCCCATCTCGGCAAACAGCTTGATGTCTTCTTTATAGTGGCCGTGAAAGTCGATGGCTTCATGGTTCGGGTAGTATTTGCCCTCAACCACTTCCTGGGTGATCTCACGCGGTACGCCATGCGCGCCGCCGGTCAGCACGTCACAAATGCTCGGGCCTTTGCCGCCTTTGTTCCAGCCGCCTTCAACCTGATGCGCCGCAACCGCGCCGCCCCATAAAAAGTCTTTTGGTAAGGTGAGTTTTTTCATCTTTGCTAATCTCATTTATTACTGACTGTTTTTGAGTCTAACAAAGGGGGTTAAAAAGTCACGATATAACAATTTGCAGAAATTGTAATATGTTACATCTGAAAAACAGGGTGTTTTATTCCGTTAATTTCTTCGCCAGTTTACGCCCCAGGGATTCAAGAATATAAATCACCGGGATTTGCGTCGTAATATCATAGACGCCTGCGATACGGGTTTGCGGGACATGCCAGGAGAGGTTAAAGTCCGCCAGTTTCGCCAGACGCGAATGTTCGTGGCTGGTAATGGAGAGCACCTTGCAGTGATGCAGGCTGAACTGGCTGGCGAAGCGCAGGATCTCTTCGGTTTCGCCCGAGACCGAGAGAACAATCGCCAGCGCATTTTTCGCCATATCGTTGGTGACCGGGAAATAGGGATCGTCGATATGGTTGCTGAATTTACCAATATTGGAAAAGAAGCGTGCACCATATTTTGCCAGCGAACCTGAGGTGCCTGCGCCGACAAATATAATGCGCTCCGACGATAAAATAATATCGACGGCGTTATTTAATAGCGAATCAAATTCGTCGTTGTTTACGCTTTTGAAAAAACTGATAATCTCGCTGGCACCAAAATTGGCCTGCTGCGGTTCGTTTTGTTCGAGATATAACTTAAAACGGACGCGGAATTCAGAATAGCCATCGCAATTCAGCTTGCGGCAAAAGCGCAGCACGGTGGTGGTGGAGACCCCCGCCGTATCCGCCAGTTCGCGGATGGTCATGTACATCACCCGATCGCGGTTTTTAATGACGGTGTTGTAAACCATCATCTCCAGATTATTGAGACTGGCAATGGCGGAATGGGAGAACATGCTCACAGGGGCTAAACTCACTCATCAGACTTCATCTTCAGGGAATAATAACATGCAGCCTAACGACATCACTTTTTTTCAGCGCTTTCAGAATGACATTCTGGCCGGGCGTAAGACCATCACCATCCGTGATGAGAGCGAGGCGCACTTTAAAGCGGGCGATGTGCTACGGGTGGGGCGTTACGAAGACAACGGCTATTTTTGCACCATTGAGGTGACGGGTACCTCGACCGTGATGCTGGAGACGCTAACCGAAAAACATGCTCAGCAGGAGAACATGACCCTTGGTGAACTTAAGCGGGTCATCGCGGAGATCTACCCAAATCAGACTCAGTTTTATGTCATTGATTTTAAATGTCTTTGATTTAAATCGGAACGCCCGTTAGCTGAAAATATCATTCAAATATATGATTGTATTAAATAAATATTTATATGATATTTATTTTAGCTAACAGGTGTTCACTGGAATCATTCTCAGTTAGCATAGTCAGCGATGCACTATTCACTTATGTTTTCCCGGAGTTCTCTATGGTTAGCAAACCATTAACCGCACAGGGATATTCGCTGGCTGAGGAAATAGCCAACAGTATTAGTCACGGAGTCGGCCTGGTGTTTGGCATCGTCGGGCTGGTATTGCTGCTGGTTCAGGCGGTCGACACCAACGCCAGCGCGCTGGCGTTCACCAGTTACAGCCTGTACGGCGGAAGCATGATTCTGCTGTTTCTGGCGTCCACTCTTTACCATGCCATTCCGCATCAGCGGGCCAAGATCTGGCTGAAAAAATTCGACCACTGCGCCATCTATCTGCTGATTGCCGGGACCTATACGCCGTTTTTGCTGGTGGGGCTGGATTCACCGCTGGCGCGCGGGCTGATGATTGTTATCTGGAGCCTGGCGCTGCTGGGGATCCTGTTCAAGCTAACCATCGCGCACCGTTTTAAGGTGCTGTCGCTGGTGACCTATCTGACCATGGGCTGGCTGTCGCTGATTGTGATCTATCAGCTGGCGGTTAAACTGGCGGTAGGTGGCGTGACGTTGCTGGCGGTCGGCGGAATTGTCTATTCGCTGGGGGTGATTTTTTACGTCTGCAAGCGCATCCCCTATAACCACGCGATCTGGCATGGGTTTGTGCTGGGGGGCAGCGTGTGCCATTTTCTGGCGATTTATTTGTACGTTTAAGGTGATGTGCGGCCTGATGCCCTCACCCCAGCCCTCTCCCACAGGGAGAGGGTGCACACATTAAAAACGGTAACCCCAGGGTTACCGTTTTGCTTTTATTCACTCTTCCAGCGAATACGGCAGCGGCTCGATGCTCAGGGTATTCACATCTTCACGCACGCGGAACACGCTGTCGGGTTCCATGTCATTGTTCATAACGGCCTGCACCAGCAGGCGGCCATCATCGAGCTGAACGGCGGCGAGCACGGTGCCGGTCCGGCGCCAGTTCTCACCCATTTTCAGCTCCAGATCTTCGCCGGCTTCCGGTACACGGCTGGCCTGGCCCGCCAGATACCACAGCGCGCGTTTGTTGGCGCCGCGGAACTTCGCGCGGGCGACCATCTCCTGGCCGGTGTAGCAGCCTTTTTTAAAGCTGATCCCGCCGAGCGCCTGCAGGTTGGTTGCCTGAGGAATAAACTGCCCGCTGTTGGCGGCGTCGATAACCGGGATGCCCGCTTCAATGTTCAGCGACAGCCACTGCTGGCTGTTATTCAGCTGGGCTTCGCCACGCAGGGCCTGGGTCACGCGCTCTGCGGTGGCAACATCGGTCACCAGCAGGAAGCGTTCCGCCGGGTGTTCAAACCACAGCAGCGAGGTGGCACCATCGTGGGTCACCTGTTTTTCGGCATCAGGCAGTTCGCTGAACAGGTTTTTCAACGCTGCGCGCGCCTGGAACCCGGCTACGCCCAGCAGCACCAGCTCGTCATCGGCGGCGATGGTCACTTTTGAGAACACCGCATACTTTTTCAGCTCGGCGAGCTGCGCATCGCGCAGGCTGCGGCGTTCGATCAGGGCAAAACCGTCCTGGCGGCGGAAGAGGCGCAGGTTGCTCCACATCTTGCCTTTCGGATCGCAGTGCGCGGCCAGCAGGTGTTGGTGTTCGGTCATTTGACTGACGTCAGCGGTCACCTGGCCCTGCAGGTACTTTTCGCTGTCCGCGCCGACAAGAGTTGCCAGCGCCCAGTCATCAAGAGTCATAAGCGTCAGCGGCAGACGCGCAGAGGCGACAGGCTGGCGCGGAGAAAAAGGTGTGAATGCCATAGTGATGTCCTGAATTGCATAACGCTTTGTTGATGCCTAATGGTAAAAGAGACTGTAGCCAATGCAAGCGGTTTCAACAGGCTATTCGTGCCCTCGCGCTGTTCTGCGTAACGCGACGCAAAATGGATGAACACCCGTTTTTGTTGTGGTTTTTTCTGGAAGAGTGCGCCCGCAACGCAATATTCCAGTAATGAAACAGCAAAAAACACGTTACACTAAGAGCCGTTTCTTCCCGGTAGATTCTCATTCTCAGCCGATACGAACGGAACACTGCCTGAACTCAACGTTATGCAGGAAAATGCACATGGACATTACTAACAAAGCCCGCATTCATTGGGCATGCCGTCGCGGCATGCGCGAACTCGATATCTCCATCATGCCGTTCTTCGAATACGAATACGACACTCTGAGCGATGAGGACAAACAGCTCTTCATCCGCCTGCTGGAGAACGACGATCCTGATTTATTTAACTGGTTGATGAATCACGGCGAACCTGCCGATGCTGAACTGCAACGAATGGTGCTTTTAATTCAAACACGGAATCGGGAACGTGGTCCTGTGGCAATCTGATTTACGCGTCTCGTGGCGCGCCCAGTGGATGTCTCTTTTGCTCCACGGCCTGGTTGCGGCCTGCATTCTGCTGATGCCGTGGCCGCTGAGCTACACCCCGTTATGGCTTATCTTACTGTCGCTGGTGGTTTTCGACAGCGTGCGCAGCCAACGGCGCATTAATTCCCGCCAGGGCGAAATCAAACTGTTCATGGACTCCCGTCTGCACTGGCAGGGCAGCGAGTGGGAGATTGTCGGCTCGCCGTGGATGTTAAATGCCGGGATGATGCTCCGGTTACGTAAAGGCGACGGAAAACGCTACCAGCATTTGTGGCTGGCGGCAGACAGTATGGATGAAGGGGAGTGGCGGGATCTGCGCCGGATGCTTTCGCAGCAACCGACGCAGGGGCGGTAGTGGGTTAACTAAACTGCTCCGCCATTTCGCCGAGGATCTGCTCGCACCAGCTCTGCAGGCGCTCCTCACTCAGATCGTATTGATTCGTCTCATCAAGGGCCAGCCCGACAAACAGCTGGCCATCGGCAATGATCGGTTTCTTGCTGGTAAACTCATAGCCTTCGGTCGGCCAGTAACCGATGAAGGTCACGCCTTTTGGCGCCAGCTTGTCGTGCAGCATCCCCAGCGCGTCGAGGAACCACTCGCCGTAGCCCAACTGATCGCCCATGCCGTACAGCGCGATAATTTTACCTTCCAGCTGCAGACCATCCAGACTATCCCAGATGGCTTCCCAGTCTTCCTGCAGCTCACCGAAATCCCAGGTGGGGATACCGAGGATCAGCACGTCGTACTGCTCCATCAGCGTCGGGGCGTCGTCTTTAAGATTATGCAGGGTGACCAGTTCAGGACCGATAATGTCGCGAATTTTCTCTGCGGCCATCTCGGTGTAGCAGGTGCTGGAACCATAAAACAGACCAATATTCATCGCTAAAATGTCTCAATACTTGCTATGACTTTGCGAGTAGTGTACCAGAAACAACCTGCATTCAGGCATAATGCACCCATTGCAGAACGAAAGAGGCTGACGTGGAAAAGGATCTCGCACTCATCGAGCAGTTTCTCGATGCGCTGTGGCTGGAGAAGAATCTTGCCGAAAATACCCTCAGCGCTTACCGACGCGATCTGGGGATGCTGGTGGCCTGGTTGCATCATCACGATCTCTCGCTTACCACGGCCCAAAGCGGGGATCTGCAGGCGCTGCTTGCCGAGCGTATGGAGGGGGGCTATAAAGCCACCAGCTCCGCGCGGCTGCTGAGCGCCATGCGACGCCTGTTCCAGCATCTGTATCGTGAGAAATTACGCGCCGACGATCCCAGCGCCGCGCTGGCGTCACCCAAGCTGCCCCAGCGTCTGCCGAAGGATCTCAGCGAAGCACAAGTTGAGAGATTATTACAGTCGCCGGTGGTTGACCAACCGCTGGAGTTACGCGATAAAGCGATGCTTGAGGTCTTGTACGCGACGGGACTGCGCGTCTCTGAGCTGGTCGGTCTGACGATGAGCGATATCAGCCTGCGTCAGGGCGTGGTGCGGGTGATCGGTAAAGGCAACAAAGAGCGTCTGGTGCCGCTGGGTGAAGAGGCGGTGTACTGGCTGGAGAACTATCTTCAGCATGGGCGTCCGTGGTTGCTTAACGGTGTCTCCATTGATGTGCTGTTTCCTAGCCAGCGTGCGCAACAGATGACGCGTCAAACCTTCTGGCATCGCATCAAACATTACGCCACACTGGCGGGTATCGACAGTGAAAAACTTTCGCCGCACGTTCTGCGTCACGCTTTTGCGACCCATCTTCTGAATCACGGCGCCGACCTGCGCGTGGTCCAGATGCTGCTTGGGCACAGTGACCTTTCAACGACGCAAATCTACACGCATGTCGCGACGGAACGCCTGCGGCAGCTACACCAACAGCATCACCCACGTGCGTGATGACTTGTAACAGGAACCAATATGAAAAAGTCTTTAGTGCTGTTCTCTCTGCTGGCAGCCTCATTATCTGGCCTGGCGCATGCTGACGATGCGGCCATTAAACAGTCTCTGGCGAAGCTCGGCGTTACCGGGAGCGAGATCCAACCTGCGCCGATCCCAGGGATGAAAACCGTGATGACCAGCGGCGGCGTGCTGTACGTTACCGAAGACGGTAAGCACTTTCTGCAGGGGCCGCTGTACGATGTGAGCGGCGCCCAGCCGGTCAACGTCACTAACCAGATGCTGATGAAAAACCTGAACGCGCTGGAAAAAGAGATGATCGTTTACAAAGCGGCGCAGGAAAAGCATGTCATCACCGTCTTCACCGACATCACCTGTGGCTACTGCCACAAGCTGCACGAAGAGATGAAAGACTACAACGCGCTGGGGATCACCGTGCGTTATCTTGCTTTCCCGCGTGCGGGCGTGCAGAGCCAGCCTGAGCAGGACATGAAAGCCATCTGGTGTGCGAAAGATCGCAACAAAGCCTTTGATGACGCTATGAGCGGCAAAGGCATTCAGCCCGCCTCCTGCGATATCGACATCGCCAACCACTACGCGCTGGGCGTGCAGTTTGGCGTGACCGGTACGCCCGCCATCGTCCTGAGCAACGGCTACGTGGTGCCGGGTTACCAGGGGCCGAAAGAGATGAAAGAGTTCCTCGACGCGCACCAGAAACAGTTTGGCGGTAAATAATTCGCGTGAAATCTTCGATACAACTCCGTCGTCGTGAAGTGAACGACAGCGCCGCGTTACCCGCGGAGCTGTCGCCCCTGTTGCGTCGACTGTATGCCAGCCGTGGCGTGCAAACGGCAGACGACCTTGAGCGAAGCGTAAAAGGCATGCTGCCCTGGCAGGCGCTGAGTGGCGTCGATACGGCCACGGAGCTGCTGTACAACGCTTTTCGGGAAGGGACGCGCATCATCGTGGTGGGGGATTTCGATGCCGATGGCGCCACCAGTACCGCGCTGAGCGTGCTCAGCCTGCGGGCGATGGGGTGCGATAACGTCTCCTACCTGGTGCCGAATCGTTTTGAGGATGGCTACGGCCTGAGCCCGGAAGTGGTCGATCAGGCCCACGCCCGCGGCGCGCAAATGATCCTTACCGTCGACAATGGGATCTCATCCCATGCCGGTGTCGATCGTGCGCACGAGCTCGGGATCCCGGTGCTGGTCACCGATCACCACCTGCCTGGCGACACGCTGCCGGCGGCGGAAGCGATCATCAACCCCAACCTGCGCGACTGCGACTTCCCGTCGAAAGCGCTGGCGGGTGTCGGCGTGGCCTTCTACCTGATGCTGGCGCTGCGCACGAAGCTGAGGGATAAGGGCTGGTTCGAGGCGCAGGGCATTGCCGCGCCCAATCTGGCCGAATACCTCGATCTGGTGGCGCTGGGCACCGTGGCGGACGTGGTGCCGCTGGATGCCAATAACCGCATTCTCACCTGGCAAGGCTTAAACCGCATTCGGGCGGGCAAATGCCGGCCGGGCATTAAGGCGCTGCTGGAGATCTCCAACCGGGATCAGCAGCGGCTGGCGGCCAGCGATCTGGGCTTTGCCCTCGGTCCGCGTCTCAACGCCGCCGGGCGACTGGATGATATGTCGGTAGGCGTGGCGTTGCTGCTGTGCGACAACGTCGGCGAAGCGCGCGTGCTGGCCAACGAGCTGGATGCCCTGAACCAGACCCGCAAAGAGATCGAGCAGGGGATGCAGGCCGAAGCCCTGATCCTGTGCGAAAAGCTGGAGCGCAGCGGCGAAACGCTGCCCGGCGGGCTGGCAATGTATCACCCCGAGTGGCACCAGGGGGTGGTCGGGATCCTGGCCTCGCGCATCAAAGAGCGTTTTCACCGGCCGGTGATTGCCTTTGCGCCGGCCGGAGACGGCACGCTGAAAGGATCGGGCCGATCCATCCAGGGGCTGCATATGCGCGATGCGCTGGAGCGTCTGCATACTCTCCATCCCGATCTGATGATCAAATTTGGCGGCCACGCGATGGCGGCGGGCTTGTCGTTGGAAGAGGCGAAGTTCGAGCGGTTCCAGCGCCTGTTCAGCGAGCTGGTCACCGACTGGCTGGATCCGGCCCTGTTGCAGGGGGAAGTGGTCTCCGACGGTCCGTTAACGCCTGCTGAAATGACCATGGAGGTGGCGCAGATGCTGCGTGATGCCGGGCCGTGGGGGCAGATGTTCCCGGAGCCGCTGTTCGATGGCCGTTTCCGTCTGCTGCAACAGCGGCTGGTGGGTGAACGCCATCTGAAAGTGATGGTGGAGCCGGTCGGCGGCGGCCCGCTGCTGGACGGTATCGCCTTTAACGTTGATACCTCCATCTGGCCGGACAACGGCGTGCGCGAAGTCGAACTGGCCTACAAACTGGATATCAACGAGTTTCGCGGCAACCGCACGCTGCAAATCATCATCGACCATATCTGGCCACTTTAGCATCACTATTCCGCTATAAAACAGGGCGTGAATCCGGTACAATTCCGCCCTTATCTCCGCATTTTGACTAGTCCATAAAAGAAAACAGACCATGTTTGAAATTAATCCGGTAAAAAACCGCATTCAGGACCTCACGGAGCGCTCCGACGTTCTTAGGGGGTATCTTTGACTACGATGCCAAGAAAGAGCGTCTCGAAGAAGTAAACGCCGAGCTGGAACAGCCGGACGTCTGGAACGAACCTGAACGCGCACAGGCGCTGGGTAAAGAGCGTTCCTCTCTGGAAGCTATCGTCGATACGCTGGATCAGATGGCGCAGGGTCTGGATGACGTGTCCGGGCTGCTGGAGCTGGCCGTTGAGGCCGACGACGAAGAGACCTTCAACGAAGCCGTGGCAGAACTCGACGTGCTGGAAGAGAAGCTGTCCCAGCTGGAATTCCGTCGCATGTTCTCCGGTGAATACGACAGCGCCGACTGCTACCTGGATATTCAGGCCGGTTCCGGCGGGACAGAAGCCCAGGACTGGGCCAGCATGCTGACCCGTATGTACCTGCGTTGGGCTGAAGCCCGCGGCTTTAAGACCGAAATCATCGAAGAGTCTGAAGGCGAAGTGGCAGGCCTGAAATCTGTCACCGTTAAGATCATCGGCGATTACGCCTATGGCTGGCTGCGTACTGAAACCGGCGTTCACCGCCTGGTGCGTAAGAGCCCGTTTGACTCCGGCGGCCGTCGTCACACCTCCTTCAGCTCCGCGTTTGTCTATCCGGAAGTGAAGGACGATATCGATATCGAAATCAATCCGGCCGATCTGCGTATTGACGTTTACCGCGCCTCCGGCGCGGGCGGTCAGCACGTTAACCGTACAGAATCCGCGGTGCGTATTACGCACTTGCCGACCGGGCTGGTAACACAGTGCCAGAACGACCGTTCCCAGCATAAAAACAAAGACCAGGCCATGAAGCAGATGAAAGCGAAGCTTTATGAACTGGAGATGCAAAAGAAAAATGCTGAGAAGCAGGCGATGGAAGATAACAAATCCGACATCGGCTGGGGCAGCCAGATCCGTTCTTACGTCCTTGATGACTCCCGCATCAAAGACCTGCGTACCGGTGTTGAAACCCGTAACACGCAGGCGGTGCTGGACGGCAGCCTGGACCAATTTATCGAAGCAAGTCTGAAAGCAGGGTTATGAGGAACCAACATGTCTGAACAACAAGCACAGGGCGCTGACGCGGTCGTCGATCTTAACAATGAACTGAAAACCCGCCGCGAGAAGCTGGCTGCACTGCGCGAGCAGGGCGTGCCGTTCCCGAACGATTTTCGTCGTGACCACACCTCAGACCAACTGCACGCTGACTTCGACGCTAAAGAGAACGAAGAGCTGGAAGCGCTGAACATCGAAGTGGCCGTTGCAGGCCGCATGATGACCCGTCGTATTATGGGTAAAGCCTCCTTTATTACGCTGCAGGACGTTGGCGGCCGCATTCAGCTGTACGTCTCCCGCGACGATCTGCCGGAAGGCATCTACAACGAGCAGTTCAAGAAATGGGACCTGGGCGATATCCTCGGCGCCAAAGGCAAGCTGTTCAAAACCAAGACCGGCGAGCTGTCCATTCACTGCACCGAGCTGCGTCTGCTGACTAAAGCCCTGCGCCCGCTGCCGGACAAGTTCCACGGCCTGCAGGATCAGGAAGCGCGCTACCGTCAGCGTTACCTGGATCTCATCTCTAACGATGAATCCCGCAACACCTTCAAAATTCGCTCCCAGATCATGGCCGGTATCCGTCAGTTCATGGTTAAACGCGATTTTATGGAAGTGGAAACCCCAATGATGCAGGTGATCCCGGGCGGTGCGTCTGCGCGTCCATTCATCACCCATCACAACGCCCTGGACCTCGACATGTACCTGCGTATCGCGCCGGAACTGTACCTGAAGCGTCTGGTGGTTGGCGGTTTCGATCGCGTATTCGAGATCAACCGTAACTTCCGTAACGAAGGCATCTCCGTGCGTCATAACCCAGAGTTCACCATGATGGAACTCTATATGGCGTATGCGGATTACAAAGATCTGATCGAGCTGACCGAATCCCTGTTCCGTACCCTGGCGCAGGACATTCTGGGCACCACCGAAGTGCCTTACGGCGAAGAGGTCTTCGACTTCGGTAAGCCGTTCGTTAAGCTGACCATGCGCGAAGCGATCAAGAAATACCGCCCTGAAACCGAGATGGCCGATCTGGATAACTTCGATTCTGCGAAAGCGATCGCTGAAAGCATCGGTATCAAGGTTGAGAAGAGCTGGGGTCTGGGCCGTATCGTGACCGAGATCTTCGAAGAAGTGGCCGAAGCGCACCTGATTCAGCCGACCTTCATCACCGAGTACCCGGCTGAGGTTTCTCCGCTGGCGCGTCGTAACGACGAGAACCCGGAGATCACTGACCGCTTTGAATTCTTCATCGGTGGCCGCGAAATCGGCAACGGCTTCAGCGAGCTGAACGATGCAGAAGATCAGGCGCAGCGCTTCCAGGATCAGGTTGATGCGAAAGCGGCAGGCGACGACGAAGCCATGTTCTTTGACGAAGACTACGTGACCGCGCTGGAACACGGCCTGCCGCCAACTGCAGGTCTGGGCATTGGTATCGACCGTATGGTTATGCTGTTCACCAACAGCCACACCATCCGTGACGTGATCCTCTTCCCGGCGATGCGTCCGGTGAAGTAAGTCGTACAGATGTAAAAAAAGCCCCGGAAGGGGCTTTTTTTATTGCGCTGCGAAGGCTCTGAGTGCCTCGCGAGCCGCACTTGCTTCCATGACCATCCACGGGCTAAAGGCCCAGGGCGTTGCATCCAGCGCGCGGAATAACGCCTCCAGCTCAACCCACTGATAGTCCATCACTTCATCATCATTTATTGTTATTTCACTGGTGATGCGAGCGGCAAATACCGGGCAAATTTCATTTTCAACAATCCCGGAAGGGTCGGTTTTACGGTAGCGAAACTCAGGCGCGACGGGGGTGATATGAGTAATTTCAGCACCCACTTCAAAACGGCAGCGGCGGATAATCGCCTGCTCTGTCTCTTCGCCAGACTGCGGATGGCCGCAGACCGAGTTCGTCCAGACGCCGGGCCAGGCTTTTTTGCTCAGTGCGCGTCGGGTAATCAGGCATTCACCGTTGGCGTTAAAGAGCCAGGAGGAGAATGCCATGTGCAGTGGGGTATGTGAGGTGTGTGCGGCGTATTTTTCCTGAGTGCCAATCACCTTTCCCTGGTCATTTACCAAAATAACGTGTTCTTGAATGCTCATTCGTGCTCCAGGACCAAACATGCCAGACGGTTCAGCACCATCAGCGGCAATATTATACTGCATTCTTATACGAACGGTTTGTCGCGCAGAGCGGAAAAGGCTGACCCAAATCAGTCCGGGCTGCTATCATAGCGCGGCCATTCACGTTGACCGAGGAACTGTTTTGTTTGCAGGAAGCCCGACGAAAAACCCTGTTTCTGCTCTGTTTTGCCTGATCCTGGCCCTGTTGCTGGCGGGATGCGCGGGCAATCAGTCATCGGACTCTGGTCCTGTGTATACCGTTAAGCGCGGCGATACGCTGTACCGCATCTCGCGTGCCACCGGCACCAGCGTGAAGGATCTGGCGCGTCTGAATAATATTTCGCCGCCTTACACCATTGAAGTGGGGCAAAAGCTGAGGGTCAACGGCAGCAGCACCGCGACCAAAAAATCCTCTTCAAAGCGCAGCGGTAAAACCGCCGCGGTGACACCTTCTTACGCTGTACCTAAGTCCTCCTGGCCGCCCGTCGGGCAGCGCTGCTGGGTCTGGCCTGCCAGCGGAAAAGTGGTGATGCCGTACTCCACCGCAGAAGGGGGAAACAAAGGGATTGATATCGCGGGTACCCGCGGATCGCCTGTGTACGCTTCGGATGCGGGCAAGGTGGTCTATGTCGGCAATCAGTTGCGCGGTTATGGCAACCTGATCATGATTAAGCATGGCGAGGATTACATCACCGCCTATGCCCATAACGACACCCTGCTGGTGAATAACGGACAAAACGTGAAGGCCGGGCAGAAGATTGCGACTATGGGCAGCACCGGCTCCAACACCGTGGCGCTGCATTTCCAGATCCGTTATAAGGCGACGGCGATCGATCCGGTACGCTATTTACCGGCGCAGGGCGGTAAACCTAAGTGCTAAGTGGTTATTTTATCGCCGGTTAGCGCAAAGGAGTCTTGTCAGGAGAGGCGTAAGGTCTATAATGCTTTACGCACCTCAAAGCGGGCGTAGTTCAATGGTAGAACGAGAGCTTCCCAAGCTCTATACGAGGGTTCGATTCCCTTCGCCCGCTCCAGTCTCCCCAGTCAGAACCGTTCGAAAAACTCCATTTCTTTTCAGTATACTGCGCAGTAGTGCTTATCAACTCTTTTTTGAATAGTAATCTTCATTTAACGCATAACCATTCAGTGCTAGCATGGCAGGTCTGTTCTTGTATTTCTGGAGATGGCCATGCTGGACATAACAAACTTTGGGCTTTTTGCCCTGTCAGTTTTTCTTCTTTCCGTAACACCAGGGCCTGATATGGCCTACGTGATAGGTCAAAGCGTGGCTAACGGAAGACGATCGGGGATCATCTCTGCGGCAGGTGTCGCCTTAGGTAGCTGTACTCATGCTGTAGCAAGCGCAGTGGGATTAACGGCATTGATTACCGCTTCTCCGCTGATGTTTACCATCATCAAGTATCTCGGGGCGGCTTATCTTATGTATCTCGGTAGTAAGATGGTTTTGGGAACCTTCGCAAAACAAACCACCAATCACAGCGAACCTGAACCCGTTAAGACAAAAGCTAATCTTAAGAATCTGCTTTCTAAAGGCTTCATTACAACCTTAACCAACCCGAAGGTTCTCTTGTTCTTTATCTCCTTCTTCCCTCAATTCGTTTCACCTGGAGGCGCGCACCAGACAGCCTCTTTTCTGATCCTGGGGATGGCTTACGCGCTGATCGCTTTTTTGACTGATTTAACCTTCGCCATACTTGCAGGTAGCGCCGCGGGTGCAGTCTCACAAAATCGGGGATTGCAGAAAATCCTGGATCGGATTGTGGGGGTGACATTTATTGGATTGGGATTGAGGCTGGCTCTGACTCGTCGTTAAAAAAAGGGGGCTTGCGCCCCCTTTTATTAGATTAATGTTTTCACATCAAAATCTATATTTGTATCGGTATCGGCTTCGTAGTTAACCTCTTCGAATCCGAACCCAAACAACTTCAGGAACTCTTCTTTATAAGCAATGTAATCTGTTAACTGCTCCAGATTTTCATCGGTAATCGTCGGCCATATTTCGCGGCACGCTTGCTGGACGTCTTCGCGGAGTTCCAGATCGTCCATACGAATTCGCTGTTCGTCATCAAGTTTGGCATCATCGCCGTACAGGCTGGTTGTCATCAGACGATTAATTTGCTCAATACAACCTTCGTGGATCCCACGGTCTTTCATGAGCTTGAACACGATGGAAATATAAAGCGGCATGACAGGAATGGCTGAGGATGCCTGCGTCACAACAGACTTCAACACCGCGACGTTTGCAGCGCCGTTGAGAGGAGCCAGCTTGTTGCGTAACGCTTTTGCCGCCCGATCCAGATCTTCCTTCGCCTTACCAAGCGCGCCGTGCCAGTAAATAGGCCAGGTCAAATCCGTGCCGATGTAGGAGTAGGCAACGGTCTTCACGCCATCAGCCAGAACGCCAGCGTTATTCAGCGCATCAATCCACAGTTCCCAGTCCTCGCCACCCATCACGGTAACCGTATTACGCACTTCTTCTTCGGTTGCCGGTTCAATGCTGGCGGTGATGATCTGATCTTTGTTGGTATCAATGGCTTTAGAGGTGTAAACCTCACCGATTGGCTTCAGCGCAGAGCGAACAACTTCGCCAGTTTTTGGCATCTTTCTGACCGGAGACGCCAGCGAATAAACCACTAAATCAATCTGACCTAAGTCTTCTTTGATCAGCTTGATGACTTCGTCGCGGCACTCATCGGAGAACGCGTCGCCGTTGATGCTTTTCGAGTAAAGGCCTTCACGTTTCGCTGCTTCATCAAAAGCCGCAGAGTTATACCAGCCCGCAGAGCCAGGCTTGGTATCCGTGCCCGGTTTTTCAAAGAAAACACCGATAGTGGAAGCACCGCCGCCAAATGCTGCAGAAATTCTGGATGCAAGCCCATAACCAGTTGAAGCACCGATCACCAGCACACGCGCAGGGCCATCAGTGAGTTTTCCGTTTTTGCGGACATACTCGATTTGTTTGTTTACGTTGACCTGGCAACCAACCGGATGTGTGGTGGTACAGATGAATCCACGAATCTTGGGTTTAATTATCATGTTGATTTTAATCCATATTCAAAATTTCTTTAACATACATTTAATGATAACTCTTTTAGGAACGGTTGTAATGAAGAATACGCCTTCATAACCTAACCAAAAGATTGATAATGATTTTTTAAAAGGTAAATGTTATTAGATTTCAGCGTCATCATGGCGGCGCCAGAATACCTACGTTAATAAGATTTGAATCAGCATCTGTACAAAATACAACGCACAGGCGATCTGTATTATCCGAAACCCCCATCTGAGATAACGCCATTTGTGGCGTTCTCTGGCATCAGCCAGGGCAATGGCCGGCTCCGCAGGCTGTTTTTTCCGCCTGGCTTTAAGTGCATCCCATGCCCAAAGGGCAAGTAATAAAATAACTAAACCTTTTAAAAATAGGGGGTTATCCATAGCGATTCTGGCGCTCCGGGCAGTCTGCTGATAAAGAAAACAGACTACCCGAAAGACAATACATTAACTATGGTTATCAGCGTTTATCGCATTACGCCCAGATATCCATGGATCCCCATATAGATCCCCACCAGCCCAATCAGCACGCTGGAGAAGTACGGGGCTCTTTTGGCCATCGTATTAAACCCGCTCCAGCGTTTTGCCACCTGGCGCACGCTCACCGCAGCCCCTACGCCGACGGTCACCAGAGTGAGCGCCAGCCCAATGCTGAAGCTGACCACCAGCGTGGCGCCCAGGGTTAAGGCTTTCAGCTGGATGCAGATGAGCAGTACGGTGATGGCGGCAGGGCAGGGAATGAGCCCCCCGGTCAGGCCGAACAGCAGGATCTGCCCGTTAGTCACTTCTCTGCCGGCGAAGCGGCGCTGAATATCATTAGCGTGAGCGCGCTCGTGGGCATCCTGATACTCTTTTGAATTGACCTCCAGCCCTTCCAGCGCGGCATGGTCGTGCTCGTGATGATGATGCTCATGGTCGTGATGATGATGCTCATGGTCGTGATGATGGTGGTCATGGTCATGATGAACATCATGCGCCTGCATCCCTGCCAGCCAGCTCTTTTCCCCTTGCCAGGTGCGCCAGAACATCCATACCGCGGTGCTCAAAATAATGGCCGCAGAGATCAACTGTAGCCAGGGTTCGGCTGTTTCCGCGGTGAACCTGTTGCTAAGGTACATCCCGCCAAAGGCAATCAGCCAGACGATGGCGGTATGGGAAACCGTTGCGGCCAGCCCAAGCATCACGGCCTGTCGCACCGTGCCTTTAATGGCGATGATAAATGCTGCCATCATGGTTTTGGAATGGCCGGGCTCCAGGCCGTGTAAAGCGCCCAGTAAGATGGCGCTGGGAATAAAAAACCAGGCATTACCTTGCTGAAGAAGAGCGGAAAATTCATTCATGAAAAGGCTTCTTTGTAAGTTATTGGCGCTCTGGATTCTACTCCCCCCCAGTACACTATACTACCCCCCAGTAGATCGCCGGTGTTACAATCAGCGTCGATTTTCAGGTTAACGAGGTGCCACGTGTCGCATACCATCCGTGATAAACAGAAGCTTAAAGCCCGTACCAATAAAATTCAGGGTCAGGTCGCGGCGCTGAAAAACATGCTGGATGAGCCGCACGAGTGTGCTGCGGTGCTGCAGCAGATTGCAGCGATCCGCGGGGCGGTAAACGGCCTGATGCGAGAAGTGATCAAAGGCCATCTCACTGAGCATATCGTTCATGAAGGCGATGAAGTGAAGCGTGAAGAGGATCTTGATGTGGTGCTGAAGGTGCTGGATTCATACATTAAATAAATGTTAACTTTTTGAAGCTGCACGCCAGCGCTATGTTAGTTCCCGAACCCATAATAACCACAGAGGCAATGTCATGGATAACGAACTGCTGGAAGCGGGATACCGGGCCTATACCGGTGAGAAAATTGATGTCTACTTCAATACCGGTATTTGTCAGCACGCGGGAAACTGCGTGCGCGGCAGCGCCAGACTCTTCAACCTGAAACGTAAGCCGTGGATCATTCCTGATGAAGTGGATGTTGATACGGTTGTGCGTGTGATTGATACCTGCCCAAGCGGCGCACTCAAATACCGCCACAAATAAGCGAGAAACTATGGAAATTCAGGAAGGCCATAACAAATTTTATGTCAATGATGCCGAAGGCAACCAGGTCGCGGAAATTGTCTTTGTTCCTACCGGTGAACACCTCAGCATTATTGAGCATACCGATGTCGATCCCAGCCTGAAAGGACAGGGCGTGGGTAAACAGCTGGTGGCGAAGGTAGTGGAAAAGATGCGCGCAGAAAACCGCAAAATTATCCCCCTGTGCCCGTTTGCGAAACACGAATTTGATAACACCCGCGAGTATGACGATATCCGTGCCTGATACTCACTATGCAGCGCGCCGTCCTGTTTAGCGCGCTGCACCTTTATTACCCGCTACGCAATAAACATTACCGACACGCATAACACCCCAACAATCAGCGTCAGCACATTGCCGACGGAGCGGTAAGGCTTCAGGGCCGGGATCAGGAAGGTCGACAGGGTTGGCATGATAAACAGGATCATGGCGATAAGCGGCCCGCTGATGGCGTAGATCATCGAGATGGCATTGGGATTAATGCAGCACACCGCAAAGGTGATCAGCGAGACCCCCATCACCGACACGGCCCGATTAAAGGCGCGACTTTTCTTCACGCCAACCTGATTTAACCCTGATTTCACCATCTCCGTTGCCCCCTCAATCACGCCGAAATAGGTGCCAAGAAACGATTTCGACATCGCGATGATGGCCACCACAATGCCGGAAATCCCAAGCCAGGAAGGGGAGGAGGGCATCATCGACAGCGCAGAGAGAATGGTGACCCCTTCTTCTTTGGCGGCGACGATATAGGACGGCGGGATAGAGAGCAGGCAGCTGAAGACGAAGAACAGCACGCTCAGGCAGATGATCAGGTACGCCACCTTCATGATGCGGGTACATTTGCCCATCGCGGCGTCGCCATATTTCTCCTGTCTGTCAACGGCAAAGGTCGAAATAATCGGCGTATGGCTGAAGGCGAACACCATCACCGGAATGGAGATCCACACCTGGTGCAGGGTGTGTTTATCTACGCTCATCTGGCTGGTGAGCAGCGAGGGCTGCCAGCTGTGGGTAAGATACAGCGACACCAGCAGGAAGTAAGCAATCAGCGGGAAGACCAGAAAGCCCATCACCCGAATGGTGACATGACGCCCCATCAGGAAGATCAGATTTAACGTCAGCACCACGCCCAGGCTGACCAGCACCCGCACGGTCATATCCACCGTCATATGCTTCGCCAGCTGTTCGGTCAGGGAGTTGGTGATCGCCACGGCATAGATCTGCACCACCACAAAAAAGGCGACAAAGTAGAGCGTGGTGATCAGATTGCCGATCTTTTTCCCGTAGTAGTGCGTCACCGCACCGGTGATCCCTTCGCTACCTTTAGTTTTTGCCGAGAGGATGAACTGACATAACGCTTTGTGGGGCCAGTAGGTGAATGGATACGCCACGAGGGCGGTGATAAACAGGACGACAGCGCCCGCAGATCCCAACTGGATGGGCAGAAACAGGGTTCCTGCGCCCACGGCCGTGCCGTACAGGGCAAAGCTCCAGAGGGTCTCTTCTTTAGACCAGATTTTCGACATGAGAGAAACGTATCAACTATAAAACCAACAAAAAGGAGACTATTTTACCATAATCATCAGTTGGCGTGGCGGTTGGCGCGGGTTTAAGCGGGCCGGAAAGCATTTCCGGCCGGAGGGATTACCAGGTAGCAGTCTGGCGCTGCTGGCGTCGCTTCATGATGCGATCGCGCAGGGTGTCGTACGCCCAGTTATAGACCATGGTGTACGGCAGGAAGAAAATAAAGAAGCCAATCTCTAAGGTGAATGCCTGCAGCAGACTCACGCCCAGCACCAGCGACACAATGCCGACGCCGATAAAAATAAACCCGACCTCAAAGCCGAGGGCGTGCAGCGCGCGGACTTTGGCGGTACGGGTGATGATATGCCGCGGCCACAGCTTGTCGAACCCGGCGTTATAGATGATGTTCCAGATCATCGCCGTGGTGGCGAGCAGAATGGTTAATCCGCCCATCTCCAGCACCGGACGCTGCATCAGCCAGGCGGTGGTCGGGGCGAGGATCGCCGTGGCGATGCCCTCGAAACAGACGGCGTGAAAGATACGCTCCGGCAGTTTTCGGTGTTGAATATCGTTGTGCTGCATAACCTGATACCTCATTAACCTGCCAGAATGGGCAGAATCAGGCCGCTATTTTTATCGTTAAAACTGATATATAAAAGTTAGATTCCATCGATAATGTAGATACATCATGCGCTACTCCCCTGAAGCCTTAACGGCCTTTGTCGAGACGGTTGCCGCTGGCTCGTTCTCCGCCGCCGCCCGTCGTCTGCGTAAAAGCCAGTCCACCATCAGCACCGCCATCGCCCATCTGGAAGACGACCTCGGGTTTGCGCTGTTCGATCGCAGCGCTCGCCAGCCGGTACTCACCGCTCAGGGCAAGCAGGTGCTGGGCTACGTTCAGTCGATCCTTGCCGCCAGCGCGCGGCTTGACGAGCTGGCGGTCTCACTCAGCGAAGAGACCGAAGCGCGGCTGAGCTTTGTGCTCTCCGATACCCTGCACCCGGACGTGCTGGAGGAGATGCTGTTTCGTTTTGATGAGCGTTTTCCCCACACCGAATTCGAGTGCCTGATTGGCGAAGATGAGGATGTCATCGACCTGCTGCAAAAAGGGCGGGCGCACATCGGCCTTACCGAGGCGCGGGAGAGCTATCCCACCGACATTGCCGCCGTTCGCCTGCCGATGCAGACCCACATGGCGATCTATACCTCCGCCACCCATCCCCTCGCCGCGCAAAGACGCACTGAGGCCGATGAGCTGCACGGCTGGCGGGAGCTGCGCCTGAACACCTATCTGGAGCGCGAACCGGTACTGGCCCAGGGGCCGGTGTGGTCGGCACCTAACTACCTGATGTTGCTCAGCATGGCGGTGCAGGGCTTCGGCTGGTGCGCGCTGCCCTGTGCGCTGGTCGCGGAGTTCGCACCCTCGAATGCGCTGGTGCAGATTAACGTACCGGGCTGGCCGCGTTCGGTGGCGATCGATCTGGTGTGGAATAAACGCTCTCCGCCGGGGACGGCGGGAAACTGGCTGCGGCACTGGCTTCAGCACCAGGCGGATCCGGTGTGATGAATACGACATTCACCTGATCGGTACCGAAATATAAAAGGTCTACACTTAATGGGGTGAATTAACCGGCGAGAAGAGACATGAACGCTACACATACCATTACACCCCGCGTGCTGATGCTCTCAGCCAGAGACTGGGTGCCTAACCATCCCCATCTGCCGGTGCTGATCTATAAAGGGGCGATACTGGAAGGCGATCATGCCAGCCAGTTTGAACAACGCTTTGCCGACAACGGGTGGCCGCCCCAGTGGCGCGATGGGATTTTCGATTATCACCATTACCACTCCACTGCTCATGAAGTGTTGGGGATTGCCCGGGGAACGGCGCGTCTCGTGATTGGCGGTCCAGGGGGAGAAGAGCTGGAGGTAGAAGCCGGGGACGCCCTGTTATTGCCAGCGGGAACCGGGCATTGCCGTTTATCTGCAACGCTCGATTTTCAGGTGGTGGGGGCGTATCCGCCGGGGATGGAGTTCGATCTGTGTAAGCAGGCGGCGACGCCGGCAATACTGGCCCGTATCGTTGCGCTGCCGTTTCCTGAGTCGGATCCGTTAAATGGCAACGAGCCCGCTTTAACCCAGTACTGGAAATCTCCGCCCTTCAGCCAGTGAAGGGCGGAACAGGGTTACTTGCCGGTATAAATATCAAAGCTGAAGTATTTTGAGGCGAGCTTTTTATAGGTCCCGTCGGCCAGGATCGCCGCGATGGCACCGTTCAGCTCCTGGCGCAGCTTGTCATCCTCTTTGCGCAGGCCAATCGCCGCTCCGGCACCAAACAGGGCATCGTCCTGCAGTGCAGTGCCGACAAAGGCAAACTCTTTACCCTGCGGCTTGTTGAGGAAGCTGTACTCCGCCATCACCCCGGAGAGCACCGCGCCGTCAATACGCCCGGATTCGAGGTCGCGGATCACCTGATCGGCACCCTGATAGGCCACGACGTTAACGCCCTTGCCGCGCCACTGCTCATTGGCATAAGTCTCCTGAGCGGACCCCTGCTCAACCCCGATGGTTTTCCCTTTCAGCTGATCCACGCTGTTGCTGGCGAGACTGTTTTTACGCGCCACCAGGAAGGCCGGGCCGCTGTAAATCTTGTCGCTGAAAGCTATCTGCTCTTTACGTTTGTCGGTGATATACATCCCGGAGAGGATGGCATCAAATTTACGCGCCTTCAGGGACGGAATGATGCCGTCGAAGTTGCTTTCAACCCAGACGCATTTCGCCTGCAGCTGCTGACAGATGGCATTGCCCAGATCGATATCAAAACCGACCACCTCGCCCTGCGGGTTTTTTGACTCGAAGGGGGCGAAGGTCGGATCCACGCCGAAACGCAGCTCTTTGGTCTCTGCTGCAAATGCAGACGATGTCGTCAGCAGAGCGACCAGCGGTAAAAGGTATTTTTTCATTATCTGTCCCTGTCTTAACGGCAATAGTTTTCAACCAAACGGGCAAAGAAGGAGGCCCCGGTGGTAATGATCTCGTCATTGAAGTCGTAGCCGGGGTTATGCACCATGCAGCCGCCTTTTTCCCCTTTCTCGCCGTTACCCAGCAGGAAATAGCTACCCGGACGCTGCTGGAGCATAAAGGCAAAATCTTCACTGCCATTGGACGGGGAGACGCTGTCGAGTACCGCCTCCTCGCCAAAGAATTCGACGGCCAGCTGGCGGGCGAAAGCGGTCTGTTCCGCATCGTTGACCAGCACCGGGTAGGAGTCATAGATCTCCACTTCGCTGGTGGCGCCATAGCTGCGGGCGGTGAAATCGGTAAGCTCCTGAATGCGGCGGATCAGCAGGTCGCGGATCTCCGGCTTCATCGAACGTACCGTCAGCTCCATCACCGCGCTGTCCGGGATCACGTTGGAGGCAATGCCCGCCTGGAAGGTCCCGACCGTCACCACGGCGGTTTCACCCGGCGGCACGTTACGCGCCACGATGCTTTGCAGGGACATGATCAGGGCGGCCCCGGTCACGATCGGATCCACGGTGCGTTCCGGGTGCGCGCCGTGCCCGCCGTACCCTTTCAGGGTGATTTTCACGGTGTCGGCGGAGGCCATAAAGTTGCCTTCATAGAAGCCAAACTTACCGGTCGGCAGGTAAGGCATATTGTGCAGGGCAAAAATACGGTCGCAGGGGAAGCGGTCAAACAGACCGTCTTTAATCATTAAATCCGCGCCGCCAATCGCCTCTTCGGCAGGCTGGAAGATAAGGTGCACGGTGCCGTTAAACTGGCAGGCGTCGGAGGCAATATACTTCGCCGCGGCCAGCAAAATTGCCGTGTGGCCGTCGTGGCCGCAGGCGTGCATTTTACCCGGGACGGTGCTGGCCCAGGGCAGATCGGTGGCTTCAAAGATGGGTAATGCGTCCATATCGGCGCGCAGGCCGATGGATTTGCTGCCCTGGCCTTTGCTGAGCGAGCCGACCACACCGGTTTTTCCGATTTCGCGCGTCACCTGATAACCCCAGCCTTCGAGCTGGCGAGCCACCAGATTGCTGGTATTAAACTCTTCGAGGCTTAATTCAGGATTGGCATGTAAATGACGACGGATGGCGATGATTTCTTCTTCTGATTCTTTTATTTCTGGAATGATACAGTCGGACATTTGTTACTCCAGTGTAAACGCGTGTTTGCATCTCCTAACTTATCGCCGCGCCGTCATAATGCAAATGCGTTATCTAATAATTACCCTGTTAATTATAAGTTGTGTGAATACATGCAGGCTTTACGTCGAGGCGTGCAAAATGAATGGCCGATCCTTTGTGATAAAACTCACTTTTTTTAAACAATTACATCATTAGTTGATAACACATACTCTACTATGTGCGGTGTCATTTTGCGCAGAGGTTGAGATGAAAGACGTCGTGATAGTGGGTGCGTTGCGCACAGCAATTGGCTGTTTCCAGGGAGCGCTCTCACGCCACTCGGCGGTAGATCTGGGCAGCGTGGTGGTCCGCGCGCTGGTGGAGCGCAGTGGCATTGAGGCCCACGAGGTCGATGAGGTGATCCTCGGTCAGGTGCTGACCGCAGGGGCCGGGCAAAACCCTGCCCGTCAGGCCGCGCTGAAGGGGGGATTACCTAACACCGTCTCTGCCATTACCATTAACGACGTCTGTGGCTCCGGGCTCAAGGCGCTGCATCTGGCAACTCAGGCGATCCAGTGCGGTGAAGCCGACGTGGTGATCGCCGGTGGCCAGGAGAACATGAGCCGCGCGCCGCACGTTCTGACCGACAGCCGCACGGGCGCCCAGCTGGGGAACAGCCAGCTTATCGACAGCCTGGTGCATGACGGGCTGTGGGATGCCTTCAACGATTACCATATGGGCGTCACGGCGGAAAACCTGGCCCGGGAATACGGGATCTCCCGTGAGCGGCAGGATGCCTACGCCCTCAGCTCACAGCATAAAGCCCGGGCCGCTATCGATGCGGGCCGCTTCCGGGATGAGATTGTCCCGGTCAGCGCGCAGAAGCAGAGCGGTGAACCACTGCTGGTAGATACCGATGAGCAGCCGCGAACCGACGCCAGCGCCGAAGGGCTGGCGTTACTCAATCCGGCTTTTGAACTCACCGGTTCCGTGACCGCCGGAAATGCCTCCTCTATTAACGACGGCGCTGCTGCAGTCATGATGATGAGCGAGAGCAAAGCCGAAGCGCTGAATCTGCCGGTGCTGGCGCGGATCAAAGCCTTTGCCAGCGTCGGTGTGGATCCTGCTTTAATGGGGATCGCCCCGGTGCATGCCACGCGCCGCTGCCTGGAGCGGGCAGGGTGGCAGCTGGCGGATGTCGATCTCATCGAAGTCAACGAAGCCTTTGCTGCCCAGGCGCTGTCGGTGGGCAAAATGCTGGAGTGGGATGAGCGCCGGGTCAATGTTAACGGCGGGGCGATTGCGCTCGGCCACCCTATAGGTGCGTCAGGCTGTCGTATTCTGGTCTCGCTGGTGCATGAGATGGTGAAACGCGATGCCCGTAAAGGACTGGCCACGCTGTGCATAGGTGGCGGACAGGGCGTGGCGTTAGCCATAGAAAGATAAGCACCTTGATAAATATCAATCAAAATAAGCCTCCCTCCGCGGAGGCTTATTTGTTTGTGATACCCGTCATATTTTTACTCTTGTAAGTAAATCCTCAAACCTCCCCGAAATATTTACCACATTAATTGAATCTCTAATAACACTTTAGTGTGATCGCGATCCGTTAAATTCCGCTTAAAAACCCTCTTTTGTTGATATTGCTCACGCCTGGCTTTGCCAAAAAAAATGAAACAAATATTTACGATCATGATCACTAAAATTACGTGTTTAAAAAAATAAAATGCAATTCCATAAAAACGAAACATCATTTTAAACGAGGGTTTTTCCATGTTTAAGAAATCTCTGGTCCTTGCATCACTTATTGGCGCTTCTTTCGCAGCTCAGGCTGTCACCGTGGATCTGCGTCACGAATATATTGATAACGGCTCGAACGCAGACCGTGCTGCGGTTTCGCACCGTTTTGAAAATGGTTTTGGTTTTTCAGTAGAAGCGAAATGGAAATCCGGCGGCGATAAAGCCGATCAGCCATTTGCGGATGTGGTCGGTAATGGTCACGAAGACCAGATTAGCTGGCGCTGGAAAGCAACCCCGAATATTGCGTTAACACCAGGCTTTACGGTTGAAAGTAAAGACAGCTTCACCATTTATAAACCGTATCTGCATGCACAATATAGCTTCGATAATGGCTTCTACGTTGCCGCTCGTTATCGTTATGACTATACCCGTTATCCGTCAAGCGCGAATAAAGACGACGACAAAGTTAACCGTGGCGATGCGTGGGTTGGCTGGGTGATGGGCGACTGGCGTACCGAGCTGAACTATGTATACGCTAAAAGTTCAGAAGGCGTAATCCGTAATAACAATAAAGATTACTCCCAGGAATATAACGTCAAGCTGGCGTACAAAATTGATAAAAACTGGTCCCCGTACGGTGAAGTGGGTAACGTTGGTGTGAAAGAGACCGATGAGCGTCAGACCCGTCTGCGTGTCGGTGTCGCCTACTCCTTCTAATAACAAGCAGTACCTCCGGGATTAACCGGCTCGAAAGAGCCGGTTTTTTTATGCCTGCAATTTATTACTGCGCCGATACAGGGATAAAAAAAAGCCCTCCATAAAGGAGGGCAAGGCCAGTTACAGGAACACAAACACAAACATTTATTCACGCAACAGTTCAGGTTGCTCAGGAAGCTTCGCAATATAGAGAGCGGGTTTGCCGTCTTTATCGGAGCTAAACAGGACCGCTTTATCATCCGGGGTAAAGGATGGGTGCGGATGGGTCACCTGGCGGCTGTTCGCCACGGTTGCCCAGGAGGTGTCGTGACGCGCGATGCGGAAGTAGGCCTTTTTCGCCACGTCGAACGCATAGAGATAAGGATCGTTATCGATGGTGTAACCGCTGGTGTCCTTCACGTCGACCGGGGTACCGGAACCGTCACCCACCAGCATTGTGCCGTCAAAGTTACTCATCAGATGCGAACAGGCCGGCATCTGCATTACCGCGTTGTTCTCGCCGGTATCCGGGTTGAAGCTGTACACGGTACGGCCTTGTTGACCTTTCAGATAAGACACATACACCAGCGCCGAGCCATTCGGTACCCAGAACTCATGGGTGCAGCTTTCGCCTTCCGCATGCTCTTTAACCTTACGCACGTTGCTGCCGTCTTCGTTGACCATCCACATGCGGGCATCCACCAGATCGTGCGGGCCTTCGTGGCAGAACGCGACGGTGCTGTCGTCAAACGGACGGTAGATCGGGTGGCCGAGCCAGTTTTTCTCTTCGTGGATCACGCTGCTTTCGCCGGTCTGCAGATCGACGCGCAGCAGGCGGCAGTGCGGGCCCTTATGGAAGAAGTCGTGGAAGATTTTCCAGTCGTTCAGCGGGGTCCAGTCGCTCTTCGCAATTTCGATCCCCACCAGTTTGGTGCAGTCAGAGTTGGCCACCCAGGTACCGTAGCCGACCCAGTCGTCGCTGACGCGGTACACTTCGCGCTCGACAAGCGTCGTCAGATTGACTTCCAGCAGGGTGCGATCATTCTTAACGTAATAGAGGGATTTATCGTCCGGCGACAGGAAGCCGCCGAAGGTGTTATCCCCCGCGCCTTCGGTTAACTGCACCGCTTCGGCCTTTTTCAGATCCAGCAGATAGTAGTTCCAGTGGCCATCGAATTCGCCGGCAAACAGCAGATGGCTACCGTCGTTAAAAAAGCACTTTTGATAGAAGTAGTTACGATGACAGGTAACTTCAGGTGGGGTCAGGCGGGTCACTTCCACGCCTGTATCCGGATCGCGACTGACCTCATAGTTCAGTTTGACCCGCATGCCTTTTGCCATGATGCACTCCTTGAATTCGACAGCAGGATTTTGCCTGCGGTCCGATCGGTAAAATATGAGTTTAAAAACTGGGTGTTAAAATATCAAAACATCGTTTCAGTGTGTGTGACTGGTGGCGCACTTCTGAAGTAAAAGCCCACGAAATCATCATTCTCTTTACATCTGTTCAGATTTTTATCATCCCGGCATCAATTTTTTATTCTTATATAACTTATTGTTTAAATTGCAAATTAATCAGGCGCTTTTAAAAATCTGTTTTAAGAAAGCGATGTCAACTCCCTGACATTCGTGATCGCAACTGCAATTTTGAGATTAACTTACAGAAAAAGTGAAACATCGTTTTAAATGTAATTGAAAACCCATTTCACAGCAGATAATATGTGCCCATCATGAAAACGGAACACCGTTTTGTTAATTATCCAGGCCTTCGGGGCCGATAAATTCTGGAGGTTAATGTGGAAGTCAGACAAAGCATCCACAGCGCGCATGCAAAAACGCTGGATACCCAGGGTCTGCGCGATGAGTTTTTAGTCGAGAAAGTGTTTGTCGCGGATGAGTACACCATGGTGTACAGCCACATTGACCGCATTATCGTCGGCGGCATCAAGCCGGTGACCAAAACGGTCTCCGTCGGTGGCGAAGTGGGCAAGCAGCTCGGCGTCAGCTTCTTCCTTGAACGTCGTGAGCTGGGCGTGATTAACATCGGCGGCCCGGGCACTATCACCGTTGACGGTCAGTGCTACGAGATCGGCCATCGCGATGCCCTGTACGTCGGGAAAGGCGCGCAGGAAGTGGTCTTCGCCAGCGTCGATAGCAGCAAACCGGCGAAGTTCTACTATAACTGCGCTCCGGCACACACCACCTATCCAACCAAGAAAGTGACCCCGGCAGACGTTGCGCCAGTCACTCTGGGTGACAACCTCACCAGTAACCGCCGCACCATTAACAAATACTTCGTTCCTGATGTGCTGGAAACCTGCCAGCTCAGCATGGGTCTGACCGAGCTTGATCCGGGCAACCTGTGGAACACCATGCCGTGCCATACCCATGAGCGCCGCATGGAAGTGTACTTCTACTTCAACATGGAAGAAGACGCCTGTGTATTCCACATGATGGGACAGCCGCAGGAGACGCGCCATATCGTGATGCATAACGAGCAGGCGGTGATCTCACCAAGCTGGTCTATTCACTCGGGCGTGGGCACGCGTGCCTATACCTTCATCTGGGGCATGGTGGGTGAAAACCAGGTCTTTGATGATATGGACCACGTAGCCGTTAAGGATCTGCGCTAGTCGCGGACAGTTAAGCACAAACTTGCCTGTTCGTTCAGGCGCTGAAAGATAAAGGATAAAAAATGATTCTTGATGCATTTTCTCTGCAGGGTAAAGTTGCGGTCGTTACCGGTTGTGATACCGGTCTGGGCCAGGGTATGGCGGTCGGTCTGGCAGAAGCCGGCTGCGACATCGTCGGGATCAACATCGTTGAGCCGCAGGAGACCATCGAGCGTGTTACCGCGCTGGGCCGTCGTTTCCTGAGCCTGACCGCCGATCTGCGTAAAATCGACGCTATCCCTGAGCTGCTGGATCGTGCGGTGGCTGAATTCGGTAAAATCGACATTCTGGTCAACAACGCCGGTCTGATCCGTCGCGAAGACGCGATCAACTTCAGCGAGCAGGACTGGGACGACGTGATGAACCTGAACATCAAGAGCGTGTTCTTCATGTCCCAGGCGGCAGCGAAGCACTTCATCGCGCAGGGCAACGGCGGCAAAATCATTAACATCGCCTCCATGCTCTCCTTCCAGGGCGGCATCCGCGTGCCTTCTTACACCGCCTCCAAAAGCGGCGTAATGGGCGTGACCCGTCTGCTGGCGAACGAATGGGCGCAGCACAACATCAACGTTAACGCCATCGCACCGGGCTACATGGCGACCAACAACACCCAGCAGCTGCGTGCTGACGAAGAGCGCAGCGCGGCGATCCTCGAGCGTATCCCGGCGGGGCGTTGGGGTCTGCCAAGCGATCTGATGGGGCCGGTTGTGTTCCTGGCTTCCAGCGCTTCTGACTACATCAACGGCTACACCGTAGCGGTTGACGGCGGCTGGCTGGCGCGTTAATTCTCGCTCCTGCCAATAAACCTCTGCCCCCGGGCGGAGGTTTTTTTTGTCCTGAATCAGACATTGTCCATATTAGTAAAAGAGGAAAATCCATAGTCATTTTACGAAAATGACGGGCATCACATCTTTATCGTCTATAAATCATGCTTTTAACAAAAAGTGGTGAATATTCATCCTTGTTTTAAATTGTAATGTCCATCACAGATCGCCCCTTGCCAGCCAATAAATCCATATTTTCACGTTATACGACCTGACACTTTTTCAGGGTTTCTCGTAATTTCATTTAACGTCTTACGCTGTTCAGGCAGGAAAATATGACATCAATAAACGACTCTACCTTTATGCCCCGCGCCCTGCGCGATACCCGCAGGATGAACCTGTTTGTGTCCGTTTCCGCGGCGGTGGCCGGTCTGCTGTTTGGGCTGGATATCGGCGTGATTGCCGGTGCGCTACCTTTTATCACCGATCACTTTACGCTCAGCAATCGCCTGCAGGAGTGGGTGGTGAGCAGTATGATGCTGGGGGCAGCAGTCGGTGCCCTGTTCAACGGCTGGCTCTCATTCCGTCTCGGGCGAAAATACAGCCTGATGGTGGGCGCCGTTCTGTTTGTGGCAGGCTCACTGGGCTCCGCGTTTGCCACGGGCGTGGAGGCGCTACTGCTTTCTCGCGTGCTGCTGGGGGTGGCCGTGGGGATTGCCTCCTACACCGCCCCCCTCTATCTCTCGGAGATGGCGAGCGAAAACGTTCGCGGCAAAATGATCAGCATGTATCAGCTGATGGTGACGCTCGGTATCGTGCTGGCCTTTCTCTCTGATACGTATTTCAGCTACAGCGGCAACTGGCGCGCGATGCTGGGGGTTCTGGCACTACCGGCGGTATTGCTGATTGTGCTGGTGATCTTTTTGCCCAACAGCCCACGCTGGCTGGCGCAAAAAGGGCGACACGTCGAGGCGGAGGAAGTGCTGCGGATGCTGCGCGATACCTCTGAGAAAGCGCGGGAAGAGCTGAACGAGATCCGCGAAAGCCTCAAGCTGAAACAGGGTGGCTGGTCGTTATTCAAAATTAACCGCAACGTCCGTCGCGCAGTCTTCCTCGGCATGCTGTTGCAGGCGATGCAGCAGTTTACCGGCATGAATATCATCATGTATTACGCGCCACGTATTTTTAAAATGGCCGGATTCACCACCACTGAACAGCAGATGATCGCCACCCTGGTGGTGGGGCTGACCTTTATGTTTGCCACCTTTATTGCGGTGTTTACCGTCGATAAAGCGGGTCGCAAACCGGCCCTCAAAATTGGTTTTAGCGTGATGGCGCTGGGGACGCTGATCCTCGGGTACTGCCTGATGCAGTTTGATAACGGTACGGCGTCCAGCAGCTTGTCCTGGCTCTCCGTGGGGATGACGATGATGTGCATCGCGGGTTACGCGATGAGCGCTGCCCCGGTAGTGTGGATCCTGTGCTCTGAAATTCAGCCGCTGAAATGCCGCGACTTCGGGATCACCTGTTCCACCACCACCAACTGGGTGTCGAACATGATCATTGGCGCCACCTTCCTGACTCTGCTGGATGCTATCGGCGCGGCGGGCACCTTCTGGCTCTATACGGTGCTGAACGTGGTCTTTATTGGCATCACCTTCTGGCTGATCCCCGAAACCAAAGGCGTCACCCTGGAGCACATCGAGCGCAAGCTGATGTCCGGGGAGAAGTTAAGAAATATCGGCGTGTGAGGTTAACGCCCGGCGGCGCTTTGCTTGCCGGGCCGACAAAACCGTAGGCCGGGTAAGGCATAGCCGCCACCTGGCTTTTTTCACACCCGGGCGAGATACAGCGCCGGCATCCCTTCTTCGTCCGAGGTATACAGTACCCACTTGTTATCCGGTGAAAACGACGGATGCGGGTGGGTGACCTGGCGATCGCCGTCCAGCACTTTCCAGCTGGTGTTGTGCTGGCAGACGGCGGTTTGCGTGCCTTGTGCAATATCGAACACCCAGATGAAGGGATCGTTGAGGCTGATATCCCCGGTATTGTGCGGGGCGCCATCGCCGACGATCAGCGAGCCGTCGTGGTTACTCATCAGGTGGGAGCAGGGCGGGATCGCCATCAGCTGACGGTTTTCCAGCGTTTGCGGATCGGCGCTGAACAGGTAGCGCTTAGGATCGTTCTCCTTGTGCGCCACGTAATAGAGCGCCGAGCCGTCCGGCACCCAGAACTCGTGGGTAAAACTCTCGCCCTCGGCGTGCTGGCGCACCTTGCGCAGATTGCTGCCATCCTCATCGATCAGCCACATGCGCGCATCGATCGCGTCGCGCGGGCCCTCGTGACAAAAGGCCACCGAGCGGTCGTCGAACGGACGGTAAATCGGGTGTCCAAGCCAGCGTTTCTCCTGCAAAATTACCCGCCGTTCACCGGTTTGCAGGTCGATGTTGATCAGGCGGCATTCCGGGTTGGTGAAGTAAAACGCGCGGAACTTGCTCCAGTCGGTGAGCGGCTGCCAGTCGCTTTTTTTGATCTCGATGCCCACCAGCTTTGTGCAGTCAGAGTTCGCCACCCAGGTACCGTAGGCCACCCAGTCGTTATCGACCTCATACACCACATACTCTTCCAGAGTCTCAAGATCGACGCGGCGCAATTCGCGGCTATTTTTCACGTACCACAGAGAAGCATCGTCCGCGGAGAGAAAGCCGCCGAAGGTATTGTCGCCAGCGCCGTCGGTCAGCTGGGTCGCCTTTTGCTGCTCAATGTCGAGCAGGTAGTAGTTCCAGTGGCCCTCAAAGGCGCCGCCAAAGATCAGCTTGCTGCCATCGCGGGTAAAACATTTCTGATAGAAATAGTTACGGTGACAGATAATGTGCGGCGGCGTCAGGCGCATCACCTCGTGTCCGGTTTGACTGTCCTGACGGGGGCGAAAACTCAGGGGGATAATTTTTCCTTTCATGGCATGTTCCTTCAGATAAAAAAATACCCCACCGCATAACGGTAGGGTATTGATAACCTAAAATAATTAGCGCATTGCGCGTTTCAGGATGCGTTCAGCCTGACGCTGGAAGTCAGCGGCAGTCTCTTCCACGGTTTTCTGACCATAGTCGATGTACTGCAGGGAGGTGCCGAACTGAGCCACGATCTGCGGGTCGTCAAAGTATGGCGAGACGGAGAGTTTAGCTGGCAGAGATTGCGCCAGACGCAGGCCCGCAACCGCCGGATCGTTCTCTTTGATAGTGCCGTCTTCGGTCAGGTATTTCACCGCCACTTTGCTCAACGGCACGCCACGCTCCAGACCCAGGGTCTCAACGCCTTCTTTGCTGTTCAGCAGGAAGTTGATCACTTTCGCTGCGGCTTCCGGGTTCTTGGTGGATTTACCGATAGAGAGCATCTGCGCAGGTTTAAAGAACAGACCGGCATCGGTTGCACCCGGCAGCATTGGGTAGCTGCCCAGCTCCAGTTTCGCTGGTGGCTTCAGGTTGTCGGAGTATTTCTTGATGGTGGAGTTCCACATGTAGGTCCCGCCCCATTCACCCTCGATCCACGGCTTCATCTCATACATGTTGCTCTTACCGAAGGACGCGTAGTACTTGGTGTCCGGCATCACGTGGCTGTCGATCAGCTTTTTATAGGTCTGGAAGAACTCAACCCACTGCTCTTTGCTGTAGGAGAATTTCTTCGCCTGCTCGTCGACCGCCGGGATGTTGTACTTCTGGATCATGTAAGAGTTCAGCAGCGCCAGAGTATCCTGGTGCTCCAGCACCACCGGGTAGTACTGTTTGCCCAGTTTGCTCTCGAAGGCTTTACCCGCCGCCATCAGCTCATCCCAGGTTTTCGGGTATTCAACGCCCGCTTTTTTCCAGGCTTCATCGTTGAAGTAGAAGACGCGCGCGGTCACGGAGATCGGGATCCCGTTCAGCTTGCCGTTCACCGTGGTGGACTGCAGCTCTTTCGGATCGAACTGAGACAGGTCGATCACGTCCTTCATTTTGTTCAGGTCGTAGAAGCCGTCGCCGGTTTTGGAGAAGATCGGCAGCCAGTTCCAGTTGGTCTGCATCACGTCCGGCTCGGTGCCGCCCGCAATCTGCGTGGTCAGACGCGAGAGGTGACCATCCCAGCCGGTGTACTCCGACTTAACGTTAATATCCGGGTTCTGTTTGTGAAACTCTTCCAGAGCTTTCAACGTGACCTGGTGACGGCCATTGCCGCCCCACCAGGACATACGCAGATCGGTGCTGTCCGCAGCAAAAGTGGGTAGGGCACTCATTCCAAAGGTAGCGGAGATAACGGCGCTTAAAAGCACTTTTTTCATTTTTATAACTCCATTAAAGAGAGATGTTCTGTTCAGTTTTTGCGTCAAAAATATGACACTTATTCATATCAAACTTAAAGTACACCTTACGGTGAAGGCCTTTGTTAATCATTGGCTTAGCTTCATCGGAAGGAATTCGGGCAGTCAGTTCATACTCGCCAACTTTCAGGTACACGAAGAATTCATGTCCCATGTTTTCCGCGCGAACCATCTCGCCGCTGCAGCTGCCCTGGGCGAAGGGCTCATCGGAGATCGAGACAAAGTCCGGGCGGATGCCGTAGAAAATGTCCTGATCGACGTAGCTGGCGACTTTCTCTTTCAGCTCAGGGCTTAACGGCATGGTCTGGTTGCCGATGGTCAGGGAGAGCTGTCCGTCCTGCTGTACCAGCTTGCTGGCGCGGATGTTCATCTCCGGCGAGCCGATAAAGCCGGCCACGAACATGTTTTTCGGTTTGTGGTACAGGTTGTCCGGGGTATCTACCTGCATGATGTGGCCGAGCTTCATCACGCAGATGCGGTCGCCCATGGTCATCGCTTCGGTCTGATCGTGCGTCACGTAGACGGTGGTCGCCGGTTTGCCGGAGGCCTTCAGCTGCTTGTGCAGGTCCGAAATACGGATACGCATCGAGGCACGCAGTTTGGCATCGAGGTTAGAGAGCGGTTCGTCGAACAGGAACACGTCCGGCTTTTTCACAATCGCACGGCCTACGGCCACACGCTGGGCCTGACCGCCGGAGAGCTGGCGCGGCAGGCGGTCCAGCAGCTCATCCAGCTCGAGGATTTTGGCCGCTTCATTAACCTGGGCCTCAATCTGTGCTTTCGGCAGCTTGCTCAGCTTCAGGCCAAAGGCCAGGTTTTCACGCACGGTCATGTGCGGATAGAGCGCATAGTTCTGGAACACCATCGCAATCCCGCGCTCTTTTGGCGCGAGGTTGTTGACGATCTTGTCGCCGATGCGCACTTCGCCGCCGCTGATGGTCTCCAGACCGGCCAGCATACGCAGGGTAGTGGACTTGGCGCAGCCGGATGGGCCGACGATCACCATGAATTCACCTTCAGCGATTTTCAGGTCGATAGCATGTACCGCTTTGAAGCCGTTGGAGTAAACCTTTTCCAGTTTGTTGAAGATAACTTCAGCCATGATATTTCCCTCTTAACCTTTAATTCCGCTGCTGGTTACGCCCTGTACGAAGTAGCGCTGTGCCAGGAAGAAGACAATGATGGATGGCAGAATGGAGATGCTCGCCATTGCCAGAATTTCATTCCACGGCGCACCTTCGGTGACGTCGATGGACATTTTCAGAGCCAGTGCAATCGGGTATTTATCCACGCTGTAGACGTAAATCAGCGGCCCGATAAAGTCGTTCATTGACCACATGAACTGGAACAGTGCCACGGAGATAATGGCCGGCTTCAGGATTGGCACGACCACGTACCACAGCACCTGAATGGAGTTACAGCCGTCAATCTGCGCCGCCTCTTCCATGTCACGCGGTACGCCGCGCAGGAACTGAATCAGCATGAAGACGAAGAACCCCTGGGTGGCGAAGGCCAGCGGCAGGTACAGTGGCATGTAGCTGTTCAGCATGCCCATTTCACGGAACATCAGGTACTGAGGGATCAGCAGCACGGTGCTTGGCAGCAACATGGTGGTGATAAGCGTCGCGAACCAGAACTTCTTCCACGGGATCTCGAAGCGGGCAAAGCCGTACGCCACGATGGTGGAGGAGATAATGGTCAGGATCACTTTCGGGATCACATACTTGAAGGTGTTCAGCATGTAATGACCGAAGTTGTACTCGGTACCGGTTTTCCAGCCGTTGATGAAGCCGTCCCAGGTCGCGTGGGCTGGCCACAGGCTCAGGGTGGTGAAGATCTCGTGGTTCGGTTTGAACGACGCCGAGAACATCCACACCAGCGGATAGAGCATCAGCAGGCCAACAAACAGCAGGATCACATAGCGAATGCTGGCGCTAATTTTTTCACGACGCAGCGTCCGGGCCACTTCACGTTCTGCGATGCTTCTCGCCGTGGAGAGTTGTTGAATATCAGCCATTTTTGCCTCCCTTATCGGCGGAGTAGAACACCCAGTATTTCGAAGACTTAAAGGCGATAGCGGCGAAGACCGCGACGACCAGGAACAGGACCCAGGCCAGTGCCGCGCCGTAACCCATGTCAAAGTACTTGAATGCGGTGTCGTAGATGTACAGTGAGAACAGGTAGGTGGAGTAGGTTGGTCCACCGCCGGTAATAACATACGGACCGGTAAATTCCTGGAACGCCTGGGTGGTCTGCATGATGAAGTTAAAGAAGATCACCGGCGTAATCAGCGGCACGGTCACTTTCATGAACATCTGCCACTTGGATGCGCCGTCGATCATCGCCGCTTCATACTGCGACTGCGGGACGTTCTGCAGGGCGGCGAGGAAGATCACCATCGCGGAGCCGAACTGCCATACGCGCAGCAGGGTCACGGACATCAGCGCCAGAGAGGGTTCGCCAAGCCAGTTCACCGCGTCAAAACCAAACACGCCGATAAAGCTGTTGAGCAGGCCGTCAATCGCAAACAGGGCGCGCCACAGAACGGCAATGGCCACCGAGCTGCCGAGGATCGACGGAATATAATAAGCGGTACGGAAGAAGCCGATGCCGCGCAGTTTAAAGTTCAGAACAAACGCAATACCGAGCGCAAAGGCCAGCTTCAGTGGGATGGTTAAAAAGACATAGGCAAAGGTCACGCCCATGGATTTCCAGAAGAGGGTATCTTCCGTAAACATGTAGCGATAGTTTTCTATGCCGTTAAATACCGGCGGGCTCATCAAATCGTACTCAGTAAAACTGAGGAAGAAAGATGAAACAAAGGGGAAGGCGGTGAAAAGTATCAACCCAATTATGTAGGGTGATATCCACGCCAGCCCCAACATCTTGTTTTCATTCATACATACCTACCTGGTAATTAATGGTTTAAAACGGAATCTGTACGGGTGCTGCTGGCCGCTGTTTCAATTTTTTAAAACTTATGAACCACTGTTTTCAATTTGTAAAACGACGTTTTAATTTATTTTATTGTGATTTAAATCCACGTCATTCGATAAATAGTGGAAATGTGATCGCGGTCGAAACAGCGTTTCAATAAGGTGAGATGGATGGCATTTTTATCGACTTGCGCGGAAAGGCGATGAGAAAAAACCAGCTAAACAGCGGACTTTGCTCACATATTCTGGGAATTTTCGTCGGCAGAGACAAACTACTAATATTTGTAGCAAAAATGTAACATGGCAATTAAGGTAGCGAGGAAATAATTAACTTGTTGAAGGATTATTTTGCTCAGATAAAGCGAATTGCGCTTAAGCAGAAAAAAGGCGATGCCGGAGCATCGCCTTTTTCTTTATTTGAGGAAGTCTTCACGAACCGGGGTAAAGGTATCCAGCAGGGTGCCCGGCTTCAGGCAAACGCAGCCGTGCATCACATGCGGCTCTTTATAAAGCGTGTCTCCGGCGGTAACGATATGCTTCTCTTCACCGATGGTGAATTCGAATTCGCCGGATAATACATAGGTCAGCTGCTCGTGCGGGTGGTTATGCATCGGGCCGACGGCGCCCTCTTCGAAATTCACTTCTACTGCCATCATTTTGCCGTCGTGCGCCAGAATGCGACGCGAAACGCCATTGCCCAGATCCTGCAGCGTGGTTTCTTTATGGAAAATAAACATGCTCATGCCCTGTTATATAGTGAAACGTTGTTTCATTTAATTTATCCCAGCCCGTGCTAAAAGGAAGTGTGGAACCAGAGAACTGGAAACTCGATCACAAGTTTGCTTCACTGGAAGAAACTCAAAGGAGAGCGCAATGAAAACGATAGGCCTGTTGGGAGGAATGAGCTGGGAATCCACTATTCCGTATTACCGTCTGATCAACGAAGGGGTTAAGCAGCGCCTGGGCGGGTTGCACTCGGCAAGCCTGCTGCTGCACAGCGTCGATTTTCATGAGATAGAAGCCTGCCAGTCCAGCGGCGACTGGGAGAAGGCCGGGGAGATCCTCGCCGATGCGGCGCTGGGATTGCAGGGAGCAGGGGCGGAGGCCATTCTGCTCTGCACCAACACCATGCACAAAGTCGCCGCGCAGATTGAATCGCGCTGCTCCCTGCCGTTCCTGCATATCGCCGATGCCACCGGGCGGGCTATCACCGCTGCGGGCATGAACCGCGTGGCGCTGCTCGGTACCCGTTACACCATGGAGCAGGATTTCTACCGCGGGCGGCTGACGGCGCAATACGGCATTGAGAGCCTGATCCCGGACGAGGCGGATCGGGCCCGCATCAATCAGATCATCTTTGAAGAGCTGTGCCTCGGCACCTTTAGCGAGGCCTCACGCCAGTACTACCTGAGTGTGATCCAGACGCTCGCCGATCGAGGGGCGCAGGGGGTGATCTTTGGCTGCACCGAGATTGGCCTGCTGATCCCGGCGGATGAAAGCCCAATCCCGGTGTTTGATACCGCCGCGATCCACGCTGCCGATGCGGTAGAGTTTATGCTTTCGTAGCGTGCGAGGATAAAAGCCGCGCCAGTGGATCGATGATGGTGCCCAGACCCTGCTGCAGATGGGCGCTAAAGGTATCCACCAGCGCCGAGGCCGGGCGGTGCAGCGGCTTAATCAGGCTCACCGTAAAGGGCACCGAAATACTGAAGCGGCGGATCGCAATTCCGCTGTCGGCATAATCCAGCGCCGTCAGCGGATTCACCACCGAAATCCCCACCCCCGCCCGCACCATGGCGCAGATCGACGCGGCGCTGTGGGTCTCCACCACCATCCGTCGTTTCACCTGATGCTCGGCAAACAGCGTATCCAGCAGCTGCCGGTAACTGTCGGTGCGCGACAGGCTGATGTAGTTCTCGCCCTGAAAATCCGCCGGGGTCAGCACCGCTTTTTCAGCAAGCCGATGTCCGGCGGGCAGGACGCACACCTCATCTAATGACAGCAGCTCGTGACGGGCAGTACCCGCCGGCGTGGCGAGGGTTTCGGTCAGGCCGAGATCGTGGCGCTGGGCCGAGAGCCACTCCTCCAGCAGGGGCGACTCCTGCGGGACGATGGTCAGGTTCACGTCCGGATAGCGGGCAAGAAACGGCTGCAGCAGGGCGGGCAAAAACGACTGGGAGAAGACCGGCAGGCAGACGATGGACAGCTCGCCCTGTCGAAACTCGCGCAGGCTGTCGGCAGCGCTGACGATGCGGTCCAGCCCGTACCAGGATCGCTGCACCTCCTCGAACAACCGCAGCCCCTGCACCGTGGGGTGCAGCCGCCCGCGCGTGCGCTCGAACAGCGTCAGGCCGATCACCTTCTCGAAGCGCGCCAGCTCGCGGCTCACCGTCGGCTGGGAGGTGTGCAGCAGGCGCGCGGCTTCGGTCAGGTTTCCGGCGGTCATCACCGCGTGGAAAATTTCTATATGGCGCAGGTTTACAGCGGGCATGGGAGGCGACCTGGTTAAACATAATCCATATCATTTTTGCATAGACTGGCGATAAAACGATATTTTTTATTCTCTTCGGGCTGTGGCGTAATCATAAAAAATTGCATTCCCGGAGAACACCATGCCACGCCCGCTGAACAACACCGATACCGACCTGAACGCCGACAATTTGCTGCGCCTGCCTGCGGAGTTTGGCTGCCCGGTCTGGGTCTATGACGCGCAGATTATTCACGACAAAATCGCCGCCCTGCATCAGTTCGACGTGGTGCGTTTTGCTCAGAAAGCCTGCTCCAACATCCATATTCTGCGCCTGATGCGCGAGCAGGGCGTTAAGGTCGACTCCGTGTCGCTGGGCGAAATCGAGCGTGCGCTGGCGGCGGGTTACGATCCTAAGATCGACCGCGACTCCATCGTCTTTACCGCCGATCTGATCGACAGCGCCACCCTGGCCCGGGTGCATGAGCTGCAGATCCCGGTCAATGCCGGTTCGGTGGATATGCTGGAGCAGCTGGGTCAGGTGTCGCCGGGCCATCGCGTCTGGCTGCGCGTTAACCCGGGCTTTGGTCACGGCCACAGCCAGAAGACCAACACTGGCGGCGAAAACAGCAAACACGGCATCTGGTACAGCGATCTGCCTGCGGCCCTGGATGTCCTGCAGCGCTATAACCTGAAGCTGGTGGGCATTCATATGCACATCGGTTCGGGCGTGGACTACGGTCACCTTGAGCAGGTGTGCGGCGCGATGGTGCGCCAGGTGATCGAATTCGGTCAGGATCTGGAGGCGATCTCCGCGGGTGGTGGCTTATCGATCCCGTATCGCGAAGGCGAAGAGGCGATCGACACCGATCACTACTACGGCCTGTGGAACGGCGCGCGTGACAAAATTGCCGCTCATCTGGGCCATCCGGTGAAGCTGGAGATCGAGCCGGGGCGTTTCCTGGTGGCAGAATCCGGCGTGCTGGTGGCGCAGGTGCGTAGCGTGAAGGCGATGGGCAGCCGTCACTTCGTGCTGATCGACGCGGGCTTTAACGATCTGATGCGTCCGTCCATGTACGGCAGCTATCACCACATTACCGCCCTCGCGGCCGACGGCCGGGATTTAACCCAGGCCCCGGTGGTGGAGACGGTAGTGGCCGGGCCGCTGTGCGAATCCGGAGATGTTTTCACCCAGCAGGAAGGCGGGAAAGTGGAAACCCGCGCGCTGCCGCAGGTGGTACCGGGGGATTATCTGGTGCTGCACGATACCGGCGCGTACGGCGCGTCCATGTCCTCGAACTACAACAGCCGCCCGCTGCTGCCGGAAGTGCTGTTTGATCGCGGCGCGGCGCGGCTGATCCGCCGTCGCCAGACCATTCAGGAACTGCTCGCGCTCGAACTGTTCTGATCGAACCAGGGTCCCGTCGCCACCGAATCGCGTAACACCAGCGTGCCGGTAAAGGGCGGGATCGCTTCGATCGGCTCGTTTTTTACCAGCCGGATTGCCTGATCGATGGCGGTGGTGATCATGTTGTCGATCGGCAGATAGACCGTAGACAGCGCCGGCTCCAGCCACTTCGCGCAGGGCGCGTCATCAAAACCGAACAGTGACACATCCTGCGGAATGCGCAGCCCGGCCTGGTGCAGCGCCTTCGAGGCCCCCAGCGCCATATCGTCGTTACAGGCAAACAGGGCGCTGAACGGCACCTTGTCGTGCAGCAACGCCTGGCACAGCTCATATCCGCGGGTCATCCCCGAATCGCCATACTTCACCCGGCTCTCATCCCAGGGGATGCCGTGCTTTTCCAGCGCCTTGCGGTAGCCGGCCAGGCGCGCCTTGCCGGTGGGAGTGTGGATCGGCACCGTCATGCAGGCGATCTCCCGGTGCCCCTGGCTTATCAAATACTCTACGGCGCTGAAGGCCGCCGCCTGCTGTTCGAAGAACACGCAGCGCTCCCGGGCCTGGCTGACGTCGCGGTTGATCGCGATAAGCGGCATCTTCACGCTGTTGATGAGCTTCATGATCGCTTTTTCGCTCATGTAGCGGGTGTAGAGCACGATGGCATCGCACTGGCGATCGGCCAGCATCTGCACCGCTTCCTCTTCCCGCTCCGGGGTATCATGACCGTCGGTCACAATCAGTTGCTTGCCGTGCGTTTCGGTCTGACGCGAGGCCTGTTGCAGCAGCCGACCAAAGTAAAAACCGTCGAAGGTCGAAACCACCAGACCAATGCTGTTGCTGGTCCGGTTCGCCAGCGAGCGCGCCAGAAAATTGGGGCGATAGCCCAGCTCTTCCATCGCGTTAAACACCTGCTGACGGGTACTCTCTTTGACCTGACCTGTGCCGTTCAGTACGCGCGACACCGTGGCTTTCGACACGCCCGCGCGCAGTGAGACATCCAGCATTGTTGCCATTTGCTCTTCCTGCTTCCACGTTATGCACGCAAGTTTATCACAGACGTTCAGGGGCATAAGCCGGGCGGGAGAGGCAAAACCCCCATCAGGATCACGCTTTCTGGCAACAGGTGGTGGGTGAGGTAAAAGTGGCATACCAAAGTGGTTATAAATCACACTCTGGGATACCTCTTGCCGCGTTGAGAGCTTAATCACAGAACAAATCGTGACTGGAAGCTATTTTTGGTATGCCAATAGAAGACGGCTGTACACCTTATCCCAATAAAGGCCCTTTTACTGAGGTATTACCCCATGGCATTACAGGAAAAACTGATCAACTCTCTGGGCAGTTTCGCCACAAAGTTCAACAGTTATCGCTATATCATGGCGATAAAGTCCGCCTTCATCACCTTAATGCCGGTCATCATCGTGGGCGCATTCTCGGTGCTGATCTCCAACATGGTGTTGGATCCGAAAAACGGCTTAGCCAGCTTTCAGTCGCTCTCGTTTCTCGCCACGCTGAAGCCGATCACCAGCGCCCTGAACTACGCCACGCTGAACTTCCTCAATATCGGGGCCGTGTTCCTGATCGGCATTGAGCTGGGGCGTATCAACGGCATTAAGTCCCTGTTCCCGGGCCTGCTGGCGGTGATCTGCTTTATCTGCGTCACGCCAACGACCGTTGAGATGATGGTCGACGGCGAAATGCACATGGTGAAAGATGTGCTCCTGCGCCAGTTCTCCGATACCCGCAGCCTGTTCCTTGGCATGTTTATCGCCATCCTGTCGGTAGAGATCTACTGCTGGCTGGAAGGGCGTCCGGGGCTGAAAATCCGGATGCCGGACACCGTGCCGCCAAACGTGTCGGCCTCGTTCTCGGCGCTGATCCCGGCGATCATTACCACCACCCTCATCGCCACCTTCGGCTTTGTGTTTCATCAGGTCACCGGCATGTACCTCTACGATGCGGTGTATCAGGTGGTGCAACAGCCGCTGGAGCGGGTGGTGCAGAGCCTGCCGGGGATCCTGCTGCTGATGTTCGTCGCCCAGCTGTTCTGGGTGATCGGCATCCACGGCAACCAGATGATCAAACCGATCCGCGAGCCGTTGCTGCTGGGGGCGATCACCGTCAACATGAGCGCCTTTGAGCAGGGGAAAGAGATCCCGAACATCATCACCATGCCGTTCTGGGATGTGTACATGAGCATCGGCGGCTCGGGCCTGACCATCGGCCTGCTGATTGCGGTGATGATCGGCACCAAACGCAAAGAGATGAAGGAGATCGCCAAGCTCTCCATCGGCCCGGGGATCTTTAACATCAACGAGCCGGTAATCTTCGGTATGCCAATCATGCTCAACCCGATTCTGGCGATCCCGTTCATCATCACCCCCTTAGTGACCGGCTCCATCGGCTACTTCGCTACCGTCACCGGGTTTGCCGGCAAAGCGGTGGTGATGGTGCCCTGGACCACGCCGCCGCTGATCAACGCCTGGCTCTCTACCGCCGGCTCGATGGGGGCGGTGGTCACCCAGTTTGTCTGCATCATTACGGCCGTTCTTATCTATCTGCCGTTTGTGAAGATCGCTTCACGCCGTGCCGAGCAGGCCGCGATGCAGGCCGCTAACCAGGAGGCGACGAATAACGCATGAGCATTAAACAGATGACTATCCCCGGGGACTTTATTCTCGGGGCCGCGGCTTCCGCCTGGCAGACCGAAGGCTGGAGCGGCAAGAAAGCGGGCCAGGATTCGTGGATCGATCTCTGGTACAAAAACGATCGCCAGGTGTGGCATAACGGCTACGGTCCGGCGGTCGCCACCGATTTCATCAACCGTTTCCGCGAAGACGTGGCGCTGATGAAGCAGGCCGGGCTGACCCACTACCGCACCTCTATCAACTGGTCGCGTTTTCTCACCGACTATGAAAACGCCACCGTCGATGAGGAGTACGCCGCGTATTACGACGCCCTGTTTGCCGAGATGCACCGTCAGGGCATTGAGCCGATGATCTGCCTTGAGCACTACGAGCTGCCGGGCACCTTGCTGGAAACCTACGGCGGCTGGGCGTCGAAGCATGTGGTGGAGCTGTTCGTCCGCTATGCCGAGAAAGTCTTTGCCCGCTACCATCACGTGGTGAAGCGCTGGTTTAGCTTCAACGAGCCGATTGTGGTCCAGACCCGGGTTTACCTCGACGCGCTGCGCTGGCCCTATGAACAGAACACCAGCACCTGGATGCAGTGGAATCACCACAAAGTGCTGGCGACGGCGAAGGTGGTGAAGCTGTTTCGCGAGAAGGGCTACAGCGGCAGCGTGGGCTGCATTCTCAACCCGGAAGTGACGTATCCCCGCTCACGCGCCGCCCACGATGTGAAGGCCGCAGAGATCTACGACCTGTTCTACAACCGGGTGTTTCTCGATCCGCTGGTGCACGGGCACTACCCGCAGGAGCTGTTTACCCTGCTGGAGAAACATCAGGTGCCGTGGGAGTACAGCCCCGAAGAGCTGGCGCTGATTGCCGACAACACCGTCGACGAGCTGGGCATCAACCTCTATTACCCGCATCGGGTGAAGGCCCCGTCCCGGGCCTGGCACCCCGGGACGCCGTTCCATCCGGCGTACTACTACGAGCCGTTTGAACTGCCGGGGCGGCGGATGAACCCCTCTCGCGGCTGGGAGATCGCCCCGCGCATCATTTACGACATGGCGATGCGCATCAAAAACGACTACCGCAACATCGACTGGTTCGTGGCCGAAAGCGGGATGGGGGTTGAAAACGAAGGCCAGTACCGTAACCGCGACGGCATCATTGAGGACAACTACCGCATCAACTTTATCAGCGAGCATCTCTATTACACCCTGCTGGCGCGGGAGGAGGGGGCAAACTGCCACGGCTATATGCTGTGGGCCTTCACCGACAACGTCTCGCCGATGAACGCCTTTAAGAACCGCTACGGGCTGATTGAGATCGATCTGGCGGATAACCGCGCCCGACGCCCTAAAAAATCGGCCAGCTGGTTCCGGCAACTGCGCGATGAGCGCGTCCTGACCCTGACCCTCGATGACGAATGGAAGTAGGCGCAGATCGCGACGCTTCTGGTAACATAGTGCGCAAAATGGCCCGCATTAACTCAGAGTACAGGTGATAACGTGGATAAGGCTGTCGTCCCGGCGGAAAAGAAGCAATACCAGGAGATTGGCGAGGATTTACGCGCCCAGATCATCCAGGGGCACTATCCCGTGGGCTCGCGTCTGCCGCCGGAGCGCAATATTGCGGAAACCTACGGCGTCAGCCGCACCATCGTGCGGGAAGCGCTGCTAATGCTGGAGCTGCAGGGTACCGTGGATATCCGTCAGGGCTCCGGCGTCTACGTGATGCGCATTCCCGAAGAGCATGAGAACGAGGAAGAGCGTCTGTTGAAAAGCGACGTTGGTCCGTTTGAGATTTTACAGGCGCGCCAGCTGCTTGAAAGCAACATCGCCGCCTTTGCCGCCAAAATGGCGACCCGGGCGGACATCGACAACCTGCGTCGCATCATCGAACAGGAGCAGCGGGCGATCGCCGCCAACGACAACAGCCAGGACAACAGCAAGATGTTCCATCTGGTGCTGGCGGGGGCCACCCAGAATCAGATGCTGCTGGCGACTGTCGAAAGCGTCTGGCACCACATGGACAGCAGCCCGCTGTGGCAGCAATTTAATGCCCACATTGCCAGCCGGGCGTATCGCCTGAAGTGGCTGGGCGACAGGCAGACCATCCTCGCCGCCCTGCGCCGCCGCGACGTGATGGGTGCCTGGCAGGCGATGTTCCAGCATCTCGAGAATGTGAAAAAGAGCCTGCTGGAGCTCTCCGACGAAGATGCTCCGGACTTTGATGGCTATCTGTTTGAGTCGGTGCCCATTTTTCAGGGGAAGCTGGTGTGATTATTCAACCGCTGTACGCCGCCCCGCAGCATGCGGAGCAGGTGATCGACTGGCTGTGGCAGGCGTTTGGCGACGGCCTGCCGCGTGAGTTTTTTGCCAGCGTCGTGAATCACAGCCAAACCCCGGGCGCGCTGCCGCTGACCTTTATTGCCACCGAGGGCGAACAGCTACTCGGCACGGTGGGGCTGTGGCGCTGCGACCTGATCGCCCGCCAGGATCTTTATCCCTGGCTGGCGGCGCTGTACGTGGATGAAGCCGCGCGCGGACAGGGGCTGGCGGGGAAATTACAGCAGCACGTTCAGAAATATGCCGCAGAGAGCGGGTATCGCGAGCTGCATCTCTGGTCCGCCTGCCGCGACTTCTATGAAGGCTACGGCTGGCACTACATCGGTGACGGTCTGGAGTACCCGGATAAAACCGTGCACCTCTATCGCTATTCGCTGGTGGACTCTGCCGGTGGCGTGACCGAGTGACGGCGCACCAGCGTCGGGCTGAACACATGCGTGATCTCCGGCGGCTGACGTTTATCCGCCAGGGATAGCGCCAGCTCCGCCGCCTGGGTCGCCATGGTGACGATCGGGTAGCGCACCGTGGTCAGCCGCGGCCGGACATAGCGGGAGATCAGAATGTCATCGAAGCCGATCAGCGAAATATCCCCCGGCACGTCAATCCCGTTATCGTTCAGCACTCCCATTGCCCCGGCGGCCATTGAGTCGTTGTAACAGGCGATCGCCGTAAAGTTACGCCCCCGTCCCAGCAGCTCCGTCATCGCCTGCTCGCCGCCGCGCTCATCGGGTTCACCGTAAGTGACCAGACGATCGTTGCAGGGCAGGTCGTTCTCGCGCAGCGCATCGTAGTAGCCCTGCAGCCGATCTTCGGCGTCAGAAATGGCGTGATTTGAACAGAGATAGCCGATGCGGGTATGCCCCTGCTGGATCAGGTGGCGGGTGGCAAGCCATGCGCCGTAGCGATCGTCCAGCGCCACGCAGCGTTGTTCATAGCCGGGGATAATGCGGTTCACAATCACCATGCCGGGGATCTGCTTCATCAGATGCACTAACTCGTCATCCGACAGCTTTTTGGCATGCACCACCAGCGCCGCGCAGCGGTGGCGGATCAGCTGCTCAATCGCCTGCCGCTCTTTTTGTTCGTTGTGGTAGCCATTGCCAATCAGCAGAAAGTTGCCGGTATGGTAGGCGACCTGCTCGACGGCTTTCACCATCGCGCCGAAAAAGGGATCCGACACATCGCCCACCACCAGCCCGACGGTGTCGGTGGACTGCTGAGCCAGCGCCCGGGCGTTGGCGTTGGGGTGATAGTTGAGCGACTCCATGGCCGTCAGCACCGCCTGGCGGGAGGTTTCGCTGGCTTTGGGGGAGTTGTTGATAACGCGTGAAACCGTGGCAACAGAAACACCCGCCATTCGGGCCACATCCTTAATTGTCGCCATTCTCTACCTTCTTGTTGGGGTAAGCGTTTACACACTAAATAGTGTTGCGGAAAAGTCAGGCGTATTCAAGCGCAGGGCGGTGAGGCAATTCACAAACATGAGACACAGCGGTTGAAATCGTGTAATCGTTACACAGCGAAGCGTGACAGAGGCGGGTGAATTTGAATCTTTGGTTACACTTTGCCTCAGGCTGTTGCGATTGTCCGCTGGCGAGGATTTGGTCGCCGTTGCTACATTTGAGATCCCAGAGGTATTGATAGGTGAAGTTAACCCGCGGTTAACTGCCACGCTTTACACCAGCCTGCGTTCTTACGCAGGTTTTTTTTGCTTGTTGTTCAATATGTAACAGCCGCTGATAAAATTCACACCTGGTTGCACTTCGGCTCATTCGCTTGCTTTTTTACGCTGGTGAAGTTGATGGCCTGGATCCACAATCAAGATCCCAGAGGTATTGATTGGTGAGAATTCTTAGTACGTACTGCGTACTCATCTCTTGCACCAGCCTGCGCAGATGCGCAGGTTTTTTTTTGTCTTTATCCGGCTGTCGCTCCTGCTGCACTTCTCGTGTAATCTGCCACAATTTACCATAACCCGGCTAATTGAAAGGCAAAGGGAGTTGAAATGCTATTTGGGTTCTTCCGCACGCTGTTCCGTATTCTTTTTCGCGTCCGTCTGACAGGCGATACGCAGGCATTGCACGCCGATCGCGTTCTTATTACCCCCAACCACGTCTCCTTTATTGATGGCATTCTGCTGGCGCTGTTTTTACCTGTGCGTCCGGTGTTTGCGGTCTATACCTCCGTCAGCAAGCAGTGGTACATGCGCTGGCTGACGAAGCTGATCGATTTTGTCCCGCTCGACCCGACCAAACCGATGATGATCAAACATCTGGTGCGGCTGATTGAGCAAGGGCGTCCGGTGGTGATCTTCCCGGAAGGGCGCATCTCCATCACCGGCTCGCTGATGAAAATCTATGACGGCGCGGGCTTTGTGGCGGCGAAATCCGGCGCCACCGTGGTGCCAGTGCGTATTGAAGGTGCCGAGCTGACCTTTTTCAGCCGCCTGAAAGGGCTGGTGAAACAGCGCCTGTTCCCGCGCATCACCCTGCATCTGCTGCCGCCGACCTCCCTGCCGATGCCCGACGCGCCGCGCGCCCGCGATCGACGTAAAATCGCCGGTGAGATGCTGCATCAGGTGATGATGGAAGCCCGGATGGCGGTTCGTCCGCGTGAGACCCTGTACGAGTCGCTGCTGACGGCGATGTACCGCTATGGCGCAAAGAAAAACTGCATCGACGACATTAACTTTGCCCCTGACAGCTATCACAAGCTGCTGACCAAGACCCTGTTTGTGGGACGCATCCTGGAAAAATACAGTAAGCAGGGCGAAAAGATCGGCCTGATGCTGCCCAACGCCGGGATCAGCGCCGCGGTGATCTTTGGTGCCGTCTCCCGCGGGCGCATCCCGGCGATGCTGAACTACACCGCAGGGGTGAAGGGGCTCGGCAGCGCCATCGCTGCCGCGCAGATCAACACCGTGTTCACCTCACGCACTTTCCTCGATAAAGGCAAACTCTGGCATCTGCCGGAGCAGCTCACCCAGGTGCGCTGGGTCTTCCTCGAAGATCTGAAAGCGGAAGTGACCACCGGCGACAAGCTGTGGATTTTTGCGCACCTGCTGGTGCCGCACCTGGCGCAGGTCAAACAGCAGCCGGAAGATGCCGCCGTGATCCTCTTTACCTCCGGTTCGGAGGGGAACCCGAAAGGGGTGGTTCACAGCCACAAAAGCCTGCTGGCCAACGTCGAGCAGATCAAAACCATCGCCGACTTCACCGCGAAAGATCGCTTTATGTCGGCGCTGCCGCTGTTCCACTCCTTTGGCCTGACGGTGGGGCTGTTCACGCCGCTGCTGACCGGCGCTGAAGTGTTCCTCTACCCGAGCCCGCTGCATTATCGCATCGTGCCCGAGCTGACCTATGACCGTAACTGTACGGTGATCTTCGGCACCTCGACCTTCCTCGGCAACTACGCCCGTTTCGCCAATCCGTATGATTTCCACCGCGTGCGTTACGTGGTGGCCGGGGCGGAGAAGCTGCAGGAGAGCACCCGCCAGCTGTGGCAGGACAAGTTTGGCCTGCGCATTCTGGAAGGCTACGGCGTGACCGAGTGCGCGCCGGTGGTCTCCATTAACGTGCCGATGGCGGCGAAACCCGGCACCGTCGGGCGCATCTTGCCGGGGATGGACGCGCGTCTGCTCGCCGTTCCGGGCATTGAAGAGGGCGGACGCCTGCAGCTGAAAGGGCCGAACGTGATGAATGGCTACCTGCGGGTGGAAAACCCGGGCGTACTGGAAGCGCCAACGGCGGAAAACGTTAACGGCGAGGTGGAGACCGGCTGGTACGACACTGGTGACATTGTGCGCTTTGACGAGCAGGGCTACGTGCAGATCCAGGGCCGGGCGAAACGCTTCGCTAAAATCGCCGGTGAAATGGTGTCGCTGGAGATGGTGGAACAGCTGGCGCTGGCCGTATCGGCCGACAAAATGCATGCCACTGCGGTGAAAGCCGATGCCAGCAAAGGTGAGGCGCTGGTGCTCTTTACCACCGACAGCGAGCTGAAGCGCGAGCAGCTGCTCCAGCATGCGCGTGAACACGGCATCCCGGAGCTGGCGGTGCCGCGCGATATTCGCTATCTGAAACAACTCCCGGTGCTGGGCAGCGGCAAACCGGATTTCGTTACTCTCAAAGGCATGGTTGACCAGGCGGAGCCGCATAATGAGTGAGTCAGTACCCACTAACACCTCCATCTGGTCGAAGGGGATGATGGCGGTTACCGCCGCGCAGTTCCTCTCTGCCTTTGGCGATAACGCGCTGCTGTTTGCCACCCTGGCGTTGCTCAAATCCCAGTTTTACCCGGACTGGAGTCAGCCGATCCTGCAGATGGTGTTTGTGGGCGCTTACATCATCTTCGCCCCCTTTGTTGGTCAGGTAGCAGACAGCTTCGCCAAAGGGCGGGTAATGATGTTCGCCAATAGCCTGAAACTGCTGGGGGCCGCCAGCATCTGCTTTGGTGTGAATCCTTTTATTGGCTATACGCTGGTGGGGAGCGGGGCGGCAGCCTACTCCCCGGCCAAGTATGGCATCCTCGGTGAACTTACAACCGGGGATAAGCTGGTTAAAGCTAACGGGCTGATGGAGGCCTCGACCATTGCGGCGATCCTGCTGGGCTCGATGGCGGGCGGCGTGCTGGCGGACTGGCACGTGCTGGCGGCGCTGGGGATCTGCGCGGTGATGTATGCCGGGGCAGTGATCGCCAACCTGTTTATCCCGAAACTGCCGGCGGCCCGTCCGGGTCAATCCTGGCGCTTTACCCCGATGACTGCCAGCTTCTTCAACGCCTGCCGCGTGCTGTGGCGAAACGGCGAAACCCGCTTCTCGCTGCTGGGAACCAGCATGTTCTGGGGCGCGGGGGTGACGCTGCGCTTCCTGCTGGTGCTGTGGGTGCCGACGGCGCTGGGCATTACCGATAACGCCACGCCAACCTACCTTAACGCCATGGTGGCGGTGGGGATCGTGCTTGGCGCAGGTGCGGCGGCGAAGCTGGTGACGCTGCAAACCGTCGCGCGCTGCATGCCCGCCGGGATCCTGATTGGCGTGGTGGTACTGCTCTTCGCGCTGCAGCATGCGCTGTTACCGGCCTATGCGCTGCTGTTCCTGATGGGGATCTGCGGTGGCTTCTTCGTGGTGCCGCTGAATGCGCTGCTGCAGGAGCGCGGGAAGCAGACCGTCGGGGCAGGCAATGCGATTGCGGTGCAAAACCTCGGCGAAAACGCCGCTATGCTGCTGATGCTCGGGATTTACTCGCTGGCGGTGAAGGTGGGTGTGCCGGTGGTGGGCATTGGCGTTGGCTTTGGTGGCCTGTTTGCGCTGGCGATTGCGGCGCTGTGGGTGTGGCAGCGTCGGCGGTGATAGGGTTTCGGGTGGCGGAACACTCTGCCCTTGACTTTGTAGGCCCGGCAAGCGAAGCGCCGTCGGGCAATCAGGCGGATGTGTGGCCTGATGCCCTCACCCCGGCCCTCTCCCACAGGGAGAGGGAGCAAACACAAAAAAAGGCAACTTACGTTGCCTTTTTGCTTTTATTACGGTGCCGGGTAGGTATACACCTGATGCACCGCTTCAATCTCCGCTAATACCTCTTCGCTGAGCTCCAGATGGAAGCTTTCGATATTGGTTTTCAGCTGCTCCAGGGTGGTCGCGCCCAGCAGGGTGCTGGCAACAAACGGCTGACGACGCACAAAGGCCAGCGCCATCTGTGCCGGATCGAGCCCGTGACGTCGGGCGATATCCACATAGGCCGCTACCGCTTTCTGCGTCTGCTCGCCGCTGTAACGAGTAAAGCGGCTGAACAGCGTATTACGTGCCCCCGCCGGTTTTGCACCGTTGAGATACTTACCGGTCAGCGTGCCGAAGCCGAGGCAGGAGTATGCCAGCAGCTCAACGCCTTCATACTGGCTCACCTCCGCCAGACCCACTTCATAGCTGCGGTTCAGCAGGCTGTAGGGGTTCTGGATGGTGACGATACGCGGCAGGTCGTGCTTATCCGCCAGATGCAGATAGCGCATCACGCCGAAGGCCGTTTCGTTAGAGACGCCGATGTAGCGGATTTTCCCCGCGCGCTGGCACTCGGTTAAGGCTTCCAGGGTTTCCAGCAGCGTGACGACCGGTGCGCTGTCGCTCCAGCTGTAGCCGAGCTTGCCGAAGCAGTTGGTCGGGCGCTGAGGCCAGTGAACCTGATAAAGGTCGAGGTAATCGGTCTGCAAACGCGTCAGGCTGGCGTCCAGCGCCGCGCGGATATTCTTACGATCGAGGATCTGATTCGGGCGAATGCCGCTGTCGTTATTGCGCGACGGGCCGCTGACCTTGGAGGCAACAATCAGCTTCTCGCGGTTACCGCGTTTTGCCAGCCAGTTGCCGACGTAGGTTTCGGTTAAACCCTGGGTTTCCGGACGTGGCGGAACCGGGTACATTTCAGCGACGTCAATCAGGTTAATACCCTGGCTGACGGCGTAATCGAGTTGTGCATGGGCATCGGCTTCGCTATTTTGTTCACCAAATGTCATCGTGCCCAACCCCAGTTGGCTTATCTCAAGAGCGCTATGGGGGATACGGTGATAATGCATAGCCGGCTTCCTTAGTAGACATGTTAAACGCGTCAGGAAACTCCCGACAAGGGACTATAAACATGACAGAAGGGAAGCAAAACGGGAAGAGAAAATCAAAAGGCCAGCAAGCTGCTGACCTTCAATACTATCTTTCGATAATCTGCGAAACGTCGTCGCGGTTAATCTGCATATTATTACCCTGCTGATCGCGGTAGCTGACCAGACCGGTATCATCGTCGACTTCGGGTTTGCCGTCGGTCAGGATCATGCGACCATCTTTCGTCGCCATGACGTAATCGCTGCTACAACCTGAAACGGCAAACGCTAAACCAACAGCCGAGATTATCACTGCCCATTTTTTCATTCTTATTACCTCCACCTGGCTCGTATCACATCTTATTGTAGTAATAACCCGGGCAATGGTTTTCACAAAGCGGTGAAATCTGAAAAAACAGGCAAATATGTGATAAACGGCATAATTCTGGCCAAAAAATCAGGTATTCAGCAGAAAGTGACGTGCTAACAGTGCACCCGTGAAGTTCTTTTTCAAATAGAAGCCGCGGGGCAGGGTGAGGATCGGTTCGCCGCGTGCGCCGATGGCCTCGGTGAGAGCTTTGCTGTTTGCCGCTTTGGGCCGCAGCTGGAGCACTTCGCCGTGACGGGCGGTGATACGCTCAACCTGACCCAGCACGATCATGTCCATCAGCTCTTCCCAGTCCAGCCGTAGCTGACGATCTTCTTCTTCATTTGGGCTCCAGATCAAAGGCGCACCGACGCGCCGTGCCGCCAGCGGGATCGCGCGATCTCCTTCCACCGGGATCCACAGCACGCGCTTTAGCTTATGCCGCACGTGGCTGCTCTCCCAGGTGATCCCGGTATTGCCAGTTAACGGTGCCACGCAGACAAAGGTGGTCTCCAGCGGGCGGCCCAGACTGTCGATCGGGATAGTCTTCAGCTCAACCCCCAGCGCGGCAAAATCCTGTTCAGGTTTGCTGCCTGCGCTGGCTCCCAGCCACAGCTCCAGCAGAACGCCCGTCCATCCCTTATCACGCTTAAGATCGGGCGGAATGGGCAAACCGGCCAGGGCAGCGAGTTCTCCCAGCGAGTATCCCGCCAGGCGTTGCGCTTGCTGTAGTAATGCCGCTTCCGTTGCGGGGGGAGAGGACAGGGGGACGAGGGGAAGCATGAATGTTGCCTTCTGGTTAAAAAGTGAACAGCAGTTTTCCACTGCACGCATTGAGTTTATCTTTTTCTTTTTGCTGATGCCAGGTCGATGATTTATCAGCGTTTTTATCACCTGAAATTCCGTTTCGCTAAAGGGGATGTCCCGGTTGTTCAAATCTGGTCACTGACAATAAACAGGATCTTACACCCTGTTATCCACAGAAAAATGGGATAACTGGGAATAACCCCCACTACTGTTTCCATTTACAGCCTTGACGTGGGACGAAAATCGAAAAATCAGACAAAATGTGCCTAACTTATTGGCACAATCTGTGGATAAAACCGACGTTGTTCGATCTTTCATCAGCACGAAGATCTTAAAGGTGACCTGTATCACATAACGCTGTGTAATTCAGGTGATTCACAATTTAACTCTATGAATTATAGTGATTTGTAAAAATGACTTATCTCTGTAATATTCAGAGTGATCTGGGTTGTCCATCGGTAATTCCACACTTCTTCACAACTCTATCCACAGAAAAAGTGAATAAAATTGCCTTTCAGACCGGTCATCTGTTTATAACTCCGCTGATAATTGTGAGTTATTCAAATGTTATTAGGCGCCAGGCCAGAAAGAGAGTGGTTTACCGTCTCACTGGAGTGTGAAACAATCATTTATATATAAGGTTTAGTTTGGGGTAGTCCGGTGATTGATGACGATGGCTACCGCCCGAATGTAGGTATCGTAATTTGTAATCGCCAGGGTCAGGTTATGTGGGCCCGGCGATATGGTCAGCACTCCTGGCAATTTCCCCAAGGGGGGATCAATCCTGGAGAGTCCGCAGAGCAAGCGATGTATCGGGAGCTGTTCGAAGAAGTTGGCTTAAGCCGCAAGGATGTTCGCATTCTGGCTTCGACCCGCAACTGGTTGCGTTACAAGTTACCGAAGCGTTTGGTGCGTTGGGACACAAAGCCGGTATGTATCGGCCAGAAACAGAAATGGTTTCTTCTGCAATTGGTGAGCAGCGATGCGGATATCAATATGCAAACCAGCAGCACGCCCGAATTTGATGGCTGGCGCTGGGTCAGCTACTGGTATCCCGTTCGTCAGGTCGTGTCGTTTAAGCGCGACGTTTACCGTAGGGTGATGAAAGAGTTTGCAAGTGCTGTGATGATGCTTCAGGAGACCCCTCCTAAGCCGCAGAGCGCACCTGCCTGGCGACGTAAAAGAGGTTAAGCTACGCACATTATGCTCACCCGCCTGCGCGAAATAGTCGAGAAGGTGGCCAGTGCCCCACGGCTCAACGAGGCGCTGGATATTCTGGTCACGGATATCTGCCTTGCGATGGAAACCGAGGTATGTTCGGTCTATCTGGCCGACCACGACCGCAGGTGTTACTACCTTATGGCCACGCGCGGATTAAAAAAACCGCGTGGTCGTACCGTTGCGCTGGCATTTGATGAAGGCGTAGTGGGTCTGGTCGGGCGACTGGCAGAACCCATCAACCTTGCCGATGCGCAGAAACACCCCAGCTTTAAATACATCCCCTCCGTAAAAGAGGAGCGCTTCCGCGCCTTCCTCGGCGTACCCATTATCCAGCGTCGTCAGCTCCTTGGCGTGCTGGTGGTACAGCAGCGTGAGCTGCGCCAGTACGATGAAAGCGAAGAGTCGTTCCTCGTTACGCTGGCCACGCAAATGGCGGCTATCCTCTCACAGTCTCAGCTGGCGGCGCTGTTTGGTCAGTACCGGCAGACGCGCATTCGCGCCTTACCGGCCTCGCCGGGCGTCGCGATTGCAGAAGGCTGGATGGACGCCACGCTGCCGTTAATGGAGCAGGTTTACGAAGCCTCAACGCTGGACACCGCCCTTGAGCGCGAACGTCTCACCGGCGCGCTGGAAGAGGCCGCCAACGAGTTTCGCCGCTACAGCAAGCGTTTTGCCGCCGGGGCACAGAAAGAGACGGCGGCGATCTTCGATCTTTATTCCCACCTGCTGTCCGATGCGCGGCTGCGCCGGGAGCTGTTTGACGAAGTCGACAACGGTTCTGTCGCAGAGTGGGCGGTCAAAAAGATCGTCGAAAAATTCGCCGAGCAGTTTGCCGCCTTAACCGACGGCTATCTGAAAGAGCGTGCCGGGGATCTGCGCACCTTAGGCCAGCGCCTGCTGTTCCATCTTGATGACACCATTCAGGGTGCCAATACCTGGCCGCCGCGCTTTGTGCTGGTGGCGGATGAACTCTCCGCTACCACCCTCGCGGAACTGCCGCAGGACCGCCTTGCCGGGATCGTGGTGCGTGATGGTGCCGCCAACTCCCATGCCGCCATTATGGTGCGCGCGCTGGGGATCCCGACGGTGATGGGCGCGGATATTCAGCCTTCGGCGCTGCACCGACGCACGCTGGTGGTCGACGGCTATCGCGGCGAGCTGCTGGTCGATCCTGAGCCGGTGCTGCTGCAGGAATATCAAAAGCTTATCAGCGAAGAGAACGAGCTTAGCCGTCTCGCCGAAGATGATGTTAATCAGCCTGCCGCGCTGAAAAGCGGTGAGCGAATCAAAGTGATGCTCAATGCCGGGTTAAGCCCGGAGCACGAAGAGAAGCTCGGCAGCCGCATTGACGGCATCGGTCTCTATCGCACAGAAATCCCGTTTATGCTGCAAAGCGGCTTCCCCTCTGAGGAGGAGCAGGTCGCGCAGTATCAGGGCATGCTGCAGATGTTCAACGACAAACCGGTGACCTTGCGCACTCTCGACGTTGGCGCGGATAAGCAACTGCCGTATATGCCGATCAGCGAAGAGAACCCCTGCCTGGGCTGGCGTGGGATCCGCATTACCCTCGATCAGCCGGAGATCTTCCTGATCCAGGTGCGCGCCATGCTGCGCGCCAATGCCGCGACCGGCAACCTCAGCATTTTGCTGCCGATGGTCACCAGCATTGACGAGATCGATGAGGCCCGTCGTCTGATCGAACGCGCCGGACGCGAAGTCGAAGAGATGATCGGCTACGAAATCCCTAAACCGCGCATTGGGGTGATGCTCGAAGTTCCCTCGATGGTCTTTATGCTGCCGCAGCTGGCGAGCCGCGTCGATTTCATTTCGGTAGGCACCAACGATCTGACTCAGTACATGCTGGCGGTGGATCGCAACAATACACGGGTGGCGAGCATCTACGACAGCCTGCATCCCGCGATGCTGCGTGCGCTGGCGATGATTGCCCGCGAGGCACAAGAGCAGGGGCTCGACCTGCGTTTGTGCGGCGAGATGGCCGGTGACTCAATGTGTGTGGCGATACTGATTGGCCTCGGCTTCCGTCATTTATCCATGAACGGACGCTCCGTCGCCCGCGTGAAGTATCTCCTGCGCCATATCGACTTCGAAGATGCACAGCTGCTGGCGAAACGCAGCCTTGAAGCACAGCTGGCAACGGAAGTGCGTCATCAGGTAGCGGCCTTTATGGAGCGTCGCGGCATGGGTGGCCTGATCCGCGGCGGGCGTTAAGCATCAGAGATCCCTTCCCCCGGGGAGGGATACAAACTGCGCGAAGTCTCTATACACATCTTTTACATCTCGGGCGCAACCTCCACGCTCGCTTGTGCTATGATTCGCAACTTTGGAGCGCAGGGTAATCCTTTGCGCGCATCTCTGCCGCTGTCCACTTTCAGCGGAATAACAACATCTTGTGGTGACAGATGAACAGTGGCTATCTGCATTTTCCGGAGTTTGATCCGGTCATTTTCTCAGTAGGACCCGTTGCGCTTCACTGGTACGGTCTGATGTATCTGGTCGGTTTCGTCTTTGCCATGTGGCTGGCTGGCCGTCGTGCCAAACGCCCTGGCAGCGGCTGGACCAAAGACGAAGTGGAAAACCTGCTGTATGCCGGTTTCCTCGGCGTTTTCCTCGGTGGACGTATCGGCTATGTGCTGTTCTATAACTTCCCGGTCTTCCTGGCCGATCCGCTCTACCTGTTCCGCGTCTGGGATGGCGGCATGTCCTTCCACGGTGGCCTGATCGGTGTCATCCTGGTGATGGTCATCTTCGCCAAACGTACCAAACGCAGCTTCTTCCAGGTGGCTGACTTCATTGCCCCATTGATCCCGTTTGGGCTGGGCGCTGGTCGTCTCGGTAACTTCATTAACGGCGAGCTGTGGGGCCGCGTCGATCCGAGCGTCTCCTTTACCATGCTGTTCCCGCAGTCGCGTGCTGAAGATATCGCGCTGCTGCCGTCGCATCCGGAGTGGCAGTCGATTTTCGACACTTACGGCGTTCTGCCGCGCCATATGTCCCAGCTGTATGAAATGGCGCTGGAAGGCGTGGTGCTGTTTATCATTCTGAACCTGTTCATCCGCAAGCCGCGTCCAACGGGCTCCGTATCGGGCCTGTTCCTGATCGGTTATGGCGCGTTCCGCATCATCGTTGAGTTCTTCCGTCAGCCAGATGCGCAGTTTACCGGGACGTGGGTCCAGTACATCAGCATGGGGCAGATCCTCTCCATTCCGATGATTGTCGCAGGTATCGCGATGATGGTCTGGGCGTACCGCCGTCCACAGCAACAGATCTCCTGAGGAATCATGAAACAGTATCTTGAACTGATGCAAAAAGTGCTCGATGAGGGCACGCCAAAGAACGATCGCACCGGCACCGGTACGATCTCCATTTTTGGCCACCAGATGCGCTTCAACCTGCAGGAAGGCTTTCCGCTGGTGACGACCAAGCGCTGCCATTTACGCTCAATCATTCATGAACTGCTCTGGTTCCTGCAGGGCGACACCAATATCGCTTATCTGCGTGAAAACAACGTCTCTATCTGGGACGAATGGGCGGATGAAAACGGCGATCTGGGCCCGGTCTACGGCAAGCAGTGGCGCGCCTGGCCAACGCCGGATGGTCGCCATATTGACCAGATCACCACCGTGGTGAACCAGCTGAAAAACGATCCAGACTCGCGCCGTATCATCGTGTCGGCCTGGAACGTGGGCGAACTGGACAAGATGGCGCTGGCCCCGTGCCACGCGTTTTTCCAGTTCTACGTGGCGGATGGCAAGCTCTCCTGCCAGCTCTACCAGCGCTCCTGCGACGTGTTCCTCGGTCTGCCGTTCAACATCGCCAGCTATGCGCTGCTGGTGCATATGATGGCCCAGCAGTGTGACCTGCAAGTGGGTGATTTTGTCTGGACCGGTGGAGATACCCACCTGTACAGCAACCATATGGAGCAGACTCACCTGCAGCTGACACGTGAGCCGCGTGCGCTGCCGAAGCTGGTGATCAAACGTAAACCGGACTCCATTTTCGACTATCGCTTCGAAGATTTCGAAATTGAAGGTTACGACCCGCATCCGGGGATCAAAGCCCCTGTAGCCATCTGATGCTGCAATCCTGACATAACCGGCGCCCTCTGCGCCGGTTTTTTTATGCCCGCATGATGGTTTTGCGAGCCACCTTCCGCGCAGATTGCAACGCGCTGTAATTCCTCAAAAAGTGCTGAAACCGCCTCGTAATCTGCCCATCTGCCCCTCGAATGGTTTTTTTTCTCACGGCACACTGCTGCCATGAAAAAGCAAAAGGGCTTTACCCTCATGGAAATGCTGATTGCTATATCGCTGATTGTGACGCTTAGTGCAGCAGGGCTTTACGGCTGGCGGCGCTGGCAGCAGCAACAGCAGCTGTGGCAGACGGCACGCCAGGTACGGGATTATCTGGTGGTACTGCGAAACGACGCCTGGCGCAATAACCGGGACCATATTGTGGCGCTGAAACAGGACGGCAAAAAGTGGTGTCTGTTAAAGACTGGCATCCCGGGGTGCCAGGCGGACAACGCTTTTGTCCTCACCCCGCAGTGGCCTGACATTCAACTCACCGAGCTGACGCCTGCGCTGGGTTTCTACGGTTTACGGGATACCGCCTGGGCCGGACGCGTCCGTCTGCAAAGCCAGGCCGGAGAGTGGCTGATCCTCGTTTCCGCATGGGGGCGTATTCGCATGTGCAACGGCAAGGGAGAGTTCGCATGCCGGTGAAGCAGCGGGGATTTTCGCTAACAGAAGTGCTGATCGCCATGGCGATAGGCAGCGTACTGTTGATGAGTGCGGCGCGATTCTTGCCCGCGTTACAGCGGTCGATAATGGGGCTGACGAAGCAGCAGGAGCTGGAAGAGGAGCTCTGGCTGCGTATCAACGGCATCGGTAAGCATCTGCAACGGGCCGGGTATTGCGCGGGCAAGTGCGAAGGCGAGGCGCTGAAGATTGGCCAGCGCGGCGAATGCGTCATTGTCCAGTGGGATGAAAACAGCAACGGTCGCTGGGAAACCATGCCATCAGCCGCCGCAGAGCAGACCGGCTTTCGCCTCAACGGCGGTGCACTGGAAACGTTGCGAGGTGCGACGCAGTGCGAAGGGAAGGGTTGGGAGAGAATGACTGACCCTGACAGGCTCAGGGTTCAGCGTTTTCAGGTGCAGCGCATTTCACGTGCGGGCTTTGCGCCGGAGCTGAGCCTGACGCTGGCGGCCTCCGTCAACGGACGGCGCGATGGTGAGGTCGAGGCGCACCACATTGTTACCGGGTTTAATCTGTGAACCGGCAGCAGGGGATGTCGTCGCTGGCGCTGGTGCTTCTGCTGTTGATGCTCGGCAGCCTGATGCTGGCCGGGCTTAACCAGCAGTTGGCTGCCCTGACGCGTATCGTCAGTACGGAACGTCAGGCGATAGAGCATCAGGCCATCGCCCAGTCCGCGCTGGAGTGGGGAAGAACGCTCTCCTGGCAAACCCAGGCTGAATTCGCGTGCCGACAGCATCTTCAGCAGCCCTGGCGCGTCTGCTTACGCATTCTGGAAGGGCGCGCGCTGCTTATCGCCAGCAGCGGTAGCGTGACGCTGTGGCGGCTGGGCGAGGTCACGGCCGATGGGGTGCATTTCTCGCCGCACGGCTGGAGCGATTTCTGTCCTCTGAAGGAGAGAGTCTTATGTCAGCAAACGTAGCGAAACAGAAGGGGTTCAGCATCGTCGAAGTCCTGCTGGCGATGATGCTGATGGTGATGGTCGTCACCGGGCTGGCGGGTTACCATCGTGTTTTAGCCAGCCGGTTTGTCACCCTGGAGCAGTATCGCCAGCTCTGGCGTCATGTCTGGTCTCAGTCACAGCTGGCCGCCGGGGAGATCCCTCCGGGCTGGCAGGTAAACAGGGTGCAGACAACATCGGCTGGATGTGTCAGCATCTCGGTCTCACTTATTTCTCCATTGGGTCGGCAGGGTCAAATGACGCACCTGCACTGCCCGGTTAGCCAGTAGTTGGGAGCAGCAATGTTAAGGGTCTACCACTCAAACCGTCTTGATGTGCTGGAAGCACTGATGGAATTTATCGTCGAGCAGCAGCGGCTCGACGATCCCTTTGAACCGGAGATGATCCTGGTTCAGAGCACCGGTATGGCCCAGTGGCTGCAGATGTCCCTGTCGCAAAAGTTTGGTATTGCCGCCAACATTGATTTCCCGCTGCCCGCTAGCTTTATCTGGGATATGTTTGTTCGCGTGCTGCCGGAGATCCCGAAACAAAGCGCGTTCAACAAGCAGAGCATGAGCTGGAAGCTGATGACGCTGCTGCCGGAGATGCTGACGCATGACGAGTTCGCCATGCTGCGCCACTACCTGAATGACGATACCGACAAACGAAAACTGTTTCAGCTGGCGTCGCGTACAGCCGATCTCTATGACCAGTATCTGGTCTATCGCCCGGAGTGGTTAACCCATTGGGAAGCGGGTGAACTGATTGACGGCCTTGACCAGGCGCAGGTCTGGCAGGCGCCGCTGTGGAAAGCGCTGGTGGAACACACCGAACAGCTGGGCCAGCCGCAGTGGCACCGAGCCAATCTCTACGAACGTTTTATCGCCACGCTGGAGTCGGCCAATGTGCCGCCTGCCGGACTGCCGTCCCGGGTCTTTATCTGCGGGATCTCCGCCCTGCCGCCGGTTTATCTTAGAGCGCTGAATGCGCTGGGCAGGCATATCGACATTCATATTCTTTTCACCAACCCCTGCCGGCATTACTGGGGGGATATTCAGGATGCTCGCTGGCTGGCCCGCATCGTTACGCGCCAGCGTCGTCGCCTGTTTGACGAACACGCGGTGCCGCTGTTTAAAGACAGCGATACGGCGGCTGACCTCTTTGACGAACAGGGTATTCAGAACCTGCCTAATCCGCTGCTGGCCTCCTGGGGCAAACTGGGGCGCGACTATATCTACATGCTCTCCGAACTTACAGCCTCCGGTGAAGGGGATGTCGATGCCTTTGCGGATATCACTCCGGACAGCCTGCTGCATAACGTGCAGCGGGATATTCTGGAGCTGGAAAACTGCGCGGTGGCAGGCGTTACCGCCGCCGAGTTTGCCAACAGCGCCAACAAGCGCCTGCTCGATCCTGACGATCGCAGCGTAACCATCCACCTGTGCCACAGTCCGCAGCGTGAGGTGGAGGTGCTGCATGACAAACTGCTGGCGATGCTGGAGGACGATCCGCAGCTGACGCCGCGCGATATCGTGGTGATGGTGGCCGACATCGACAGCTACAGCCCCTATATTCAGGCGGTGTTTGGCAGCGCAACGGGCGATCGCTACCTGCCGTTTGCCATATCGGACCGCCGTGCACGCCAGTCGCACCCGGCCCTGCAGGCGTTTGTCAGCCTGCTTTCCCTGCCGGACAGCCGCTTCGTGCCGGAGGATGTGCTGGCCCTGCTGGACGTGCCGGTGCTGGCGGCCCGTTTTGATATTGATGAGGACGCGCTGCGCTATTTGCGCCAGTGGGTCAACGAATCCGGCGTCCGCTGGGGAATGGACGATGACAACGTGCAGGAATTTGAGCTGCCGGTCACCGGTCAGCATACCTGGCAGTTTGGCCTGACGCGTATGCTGCTCGGCTACGCCATGGAGAGCAGTCAGGGGGAGTGGAATGCCGTCCTGCCGTATGACGAATCCAGTGGTTTAATTGCCGAGCTGGTGGGCCATCTGGCTTCGCTGCTGATGCAGCTTAACCGCTGGCGGCGGGAGCTGATGAAGTCGCGCTCGCTCGAGGAGTGGATGCCGGTGTGCCGGGAGATGCTCAATGATTTCTTCCTGCCGGATCAGGAAACCGAAGCGGCGATGGCGTTAATCGAGCAGCAGTGGCAGGCCATCATTGATGAGGGGATCGCCTCGCACTACGGCGAAGCGATCCCCCTGTCGCTGTTACGCGATGAACTCACGCTGCGTCTCGACCAGGAGCGTATCAGTCAGCGCTTCCTCGCCGGACCGGTGAACATCTGCACCCTGATGCCGATGCGTTCCATTCCGTTTAAGGTGGTCTGCCTGCTGGGCATGAACGACGGCGTCTATCCGCGCGCGCTGGCACCGCTGGGGTTTGATTTAATGAGCCAACAGTCCCAGCGCGGCGACCGTAGCCGTCGCGATGACGACCGCTATCTGTTCCTCGAGGCGCTGATCTCTGCCCAACAGCAGCTCTATATCAGCTATATCGGCCGTTCCATCCAGGATAACAGCGAACGGTTCCCGTCGGTGCTGGTTCAGGAGCTGGTGGACTACATCGGACAAAGCCACTACCTGCCGGGAGATGAGCACCTCAACTGCGACGAGAGCGAACAGCGCGTGAAGGCGCATATCACCTGCTGTCACAGCCGTATGCCGTTTGATGCCGTCAACTACGAGAACAACGAGCAGCAGAGCTATGCCCGGGAATGGCTGCCGGCCGCGAAGCGGGAAGGGATAGCCCACGGCGACTTTATCCAGACCCTGGATCCGCTGCCGCTGGAGACGGTCGCGTTTGAACAGCTCCAGCGTTTCTGGGCCCACCCGGTGCGGGCCTTTTTCCAGATGCGGTTGCAGGTCCATTTCCGCTCCGAAGAGAGCGAGATCCCGGACGCAGAGCCCTTTACCCTGGACGGCCTAAGCCGCTACCAGTTAAACCAGCAGCTGCTCAACGCGCTGGTGGAGCAGGAGGATGCGCAGAAGCTGTTCCGCCGCTATCGCGCGGCGGGTCAGCTGCCGTATGGTGCCTTCGGGGAAATCACCTGGGATGCCCAGTGTGAGGAGATGCAGGTCCTGGCTGAACGGGTGATTGAGTGTCGCCAGCCCGGCCAGAGCATGGAGATCGATCTCAACTGCAGCGGCGTGAATCTGACGGGGTGGCTGCAGCATGTGCAGCCTGACGGGCTGCTGCGCTGGCGGCCGTCGATGCTCAGCGTTTCGCAAGGTTTGCAACTTTGGCTGGAACACCTTGTCTATTGTGCAAGCGGTGGCGAAGGTGAGAGCCGGTTGTTTGTGCGCAAGGACGGTGAATGGCGCTTCCCGGCACTGCCTGCCGCGCAGGCCATGGAGTATCTCTCGCAGCTGGTTGAAGGCTACCGGCAGGGAATGAATACGCCGCTGCTGCTGCTGCCAGAAAGTGGGGGAGCATGGATTAAAACCTGTTACGACGCCACAAATGATGCGATGTTAACGGATGAGGCGACCCTGCAAAAAGCCCGCAGCAAGTTTTTGCAGGCCTACGAAGGCAACATGATTGTGCGTGGGGAAGGGGACGATGTCTGGTATCAACGCCTGTGGCGAACCCTTGAGCCAGAGTACTTTGAGGCCATCACCGACGAGGCCCGACGCTACCTGTTGCCGCTGTATAAATTTAATTAGTCCTGGCCCTGTATAAAAATTGCGCAGGTTTGGGCATTCATTTATGATGCCCATCTTGTCATGGACTGATGTACACCACAAAGAGATGCTGGCCTGTCCGGCACGAAGCGTGTTAATGATGATGTCCGTGATGAAGAGGTAGTGAATGCCAGGCAGCACCTTGTTGAAATCGTTAGTTTTGTTCGTCGCTCTTTGGGCCCCCCTCAGTCAGGCAAATACCGGTTGGCAACCCGTTCAGGAAACGATCCGCAAAAGCGATAAAGATACCCGCGACTATCAGGCGATCCGCCTTGATAACGGGATGGTCGTGCTGCTGGTTTCCGATCCGCAGGCCGTAAAGTCACTGTCGGCGCTGGTGGTGCCGGTGGGCTCGCTGGAGGATCCTGAATCCCACCCGGGGCTTGCGCACTACCTTGAACATATGACCCTGATGGGCTCAACAAAGTATCCGCAGCCTGACAGCCTCGCCGAATTTTTGAAAATGCACGGTGGTAGCCATAACGCCAGCACCGCGCCGTACCGTACGGCCTTTTATCTCGAAGTCGAAAACGATGCGCTGGAAGGGGCGGTCGATCGCCTTGCGGACGCCATTGCCTCCCCGCTGCTGGATAAAAAATATGCCGATCGCGAGCGTAACGCCGTTAATGCCGAGCTGACGCTGGCCCGCACCCGGGACGGTATGCGCATGGCGCAGGTCAGCGCCGAAACCATCAACCCCGCACACCCGGGCTCCCGCTTCTCCGGCGGTAATCTTGAAACGCTGAGCGACAAGCCGGACAGCCCGGTGCTCGATGCGCTGCACGCGTTCCGCGACAAATACTACTCCGCCAACCTGATGAAAGCGGTGGTGTACAGCAACAAACCGCTGCCGGAGCTGGCGAAACTCGCCGCCGAAACTTACGGCAGGGTGCCGAATAAAGACATTACCCGCCCGGAAGTCACCGTGCCGGTAGTCACCGATGCGCAGAAAGGGTTAATCATTCACTATGTTCCCGCGATGCCGCGTAAGGTGCTGCGCGTGGAATTCCGCATTGATAACAACACCGCGCAGTTTCGCAGCAAAACCGACGAGCTGGTTAACTACCTGATTGGCAACCGTAGCCCGGACACCCTGTCCGACTGGCTGCAAAACCAGGGCCTGGTGGAAGGCATCCGTGCCGACTCCGATCCGATCGTCAACGGCAACAGCGGTGTGCTGGCTATCTCCGCGACCCTGACCGATAAAGGGCTGGCACATCGTGATGAAGTGGTTGCCGCGATTTTCAGCTACCTCTCGCTGCTGCGTGACAAAGGCGTCGATAAACGCTACTTCGACGAGCTGGCGCACGTGCTGGATCTCGACTTCCGTTATCCCTCCATTACCCGCGATATGGACTACGTCGAGTGGCTGGCCGACACCATGATCCGTGTGCCGGTTGAGCATACCCTGGATGCAGTTAATATCGCCGATAAGTACGATGCTGACGCCGTCAAAGCCCGCCTGGCCATGATGACGCCGCAGAACGCCCGTATCTGGTACATCAGCCCGGACGAGCCGCATAACAAAACCGCCTACTTTGTAAATGCTGAGTATCAGGTGGACAAAATCAGCGAGCAAACTTTTGCCGACTGGCAGAAGAAATCCGCCGCGATCGCGCTCAAGCTGCCGGAGGTGAACCCCTACATCCCGGACGACTTTACGCTGATCAAACCGACCAAAGAGTACCCGAAACCACAGCTGATTGTGGATGAACCTGACCTGCGCGTGGTCTACACCCCGAGCCGCTATTTTGCCAGCGAGCCGAAAGCCAACGTCAGCATGGTGCTGCGTAACCCTGCGGCAATGGACAGCGCCAAAAACCAGGTGATGTTTGCCCTGAATGATTATCTCGCCGGGATCGCGCTGGATCAGCTCAGCAACCAGGCCGCCGTGGGCGGGATCGGTTTCTCGACCAACGCCAACAATGGTCTGATGCTCAACGCCAACGGCTATACCCAGCGCCTGCCGCAGCTGTTTAAGGCGTTGCTGGAGGGCTATTTCAGCTACACCGCCACCGAGGAGCAGCTGGCGCAGGCCAAATCCTGGTATGCCCAGATGATGGACTCCGCCGAAAAGGGCAAAGCCTTCGATCAGGCGATTATGCCGGTACAGATGCTGTCCCAGGTGCCTTATTTCCAGCGTGAAGAGCGCCGGGATCTGCTGCCGTCCATCACTCTCGAGGAGGTGATGGCCTACCGTGCGGCGCTGAAAACCAACGCCAGACCAGAGTTTCTGGTGGTCGGTAATATGAGCGAAGATCAGGCGAAAACCCTGGCTCAGGATGTCCGCACCCAGCTGGGAGCGAAGGGTACCGAATGGTGCCGCAACCAGGATGTGCTGGTGGATAAACAGCAGAACGTGATTTTCGAGAAACCTGGCAGCAGCACCGACTCCGCGCTGGCAGCGGTGTTTGTCCCGACCGGCTATGACGAATTTGCCAGCTCGGCCTATAGCGCCATGCTCGGACAGATCTTGCAGCCCTGGTTCTACAGCCAGTTACGTACCGAAGAGCAGCTGGGCTATGCCGTGTTTGCCTTCTCAATGAACGTTGGTCGCCAGTGGGGGATGGGCTTCCTGCTGCAAAGCAGTGATAAACAGCCGGATTACCTCTGGCAGCGTTTCCAGGCTTTCTTCCCGCAGGCGGAAGCGAAGCTGCGCGCCATGAAGCCAGACGAGTTTGCCCAGATCCAGCAGGCGGTGATCGCCCAGATCACGCAGCCGCCGCAAACCCTGGCCGAAGAGGCCTCAAAGATCAGCAAAGATTTTGATCGGGGTAATATGCGCTTCGATTCGCATGATAAAGTAGTGGCCGAGATAAAACAGCTCACGCCGCAGAAAGTCGCCGACTTCTTCCACCAGGCGGTGGTTGCCCCGCAGGGGATGGCGATCCTGTCCCAGGTTTCGGGGAGTCAGAGTAAAAAAGCTGACGTCACCCCGCCTGCAGGCTGGACGGTCTGGAAAAGCGTGAGCGCATTGCAGCAATCTTTGCCCAGGAGTAAGAACGAATGACCGATACCGCCGAGTCCCTTGATCCCCTACGTTTACCGTTACAGGGGGAGCGACTGATAGAGGCCTCAGCGGGAACCGGAAAAACCTTCACCATCGCGGCACTCTATCTGCGCCTGCTGCTCGGACTGGGCGGCAGCGCAGCCTTCAGCCGCCCGCTCAGCGTGGAAGAGCTGCTGGTGGTGACCTTCACCGAAGCCGCAACGGAAGAGCTGCGCGGCCGTATCCGCGCCAACATTCACGAGCTGCGGATCGCCTGTCTGAGACAGAGTACGGACAACCCGCTGTATGCCAGTCTGCTCGACGAGATCGACGACCCACAGCAGGCGGCGCAGTGGCTGCTGCTGGCGGAACGCCAGATGGATGAGGCCTCGGTGTTCACCATCCACGGCTTCTGTCAGCGGATGCTCAGCCTGAATGCCTTTGAATCCGGCATGCTCTTTGAGCAGCAACTCATCGAAGATGAATCCCTGTTGCGCTACCAGGCGTGCGCCGACTTCTGGCGTCGTCACTGCTACCCTTTGCCGCGCGACATTGCTGAAGCGGTACACGGGTTATGGAAAGGGCCGGAAGAGTTACTCCGCTCCATCGACCGTTACCTGCAGGGTGAAGCCCCGGTAATCAAATCTCCCCCGCCTGCGGACGAAACCCTGGCCTCCCGCCATGAGAAGATCGTCGGCTTAATCGCCACCATGAAACAGCAGTGGTCCAGCAGCGTGGCGGAAATCGACGCGGTGATCGAAGGTTCCGGTATCGACCGGCGCAAGTTCAACCGCGGCAACCAGGCAAAATACATCGAACGCATTACGGCCTGGGCCCAGGAAGAGAAGCACAGCTATCAGCTGCCCGACGCGCTGGAAAAGTTCTCGCAGACGTTCCTGGCGGAGCGGACCAAAGCGGGCGGCGAGGTGCCGCAGCATCCTCTGTTTGTTGCCATCGATACCCTGCTGGCCGAGCCGCTGACCCTGAACGATCTGATGATCACCCGGGCGCTGGCCGAGATCCGCGAGGCGGTGGCGCGCGAAAAGCGCCGTCGCGGCGAGCTGGGTTTTGACGATATGCTCAGCCGTCTCGATGAGGCCCTCAACAGCGGCAATGGCGACGCGCTGGCTGCGGCCATCCGGGGCCGCTTCCCGGTGGCGATGATCGATGAATTCCAGGACACCGACCCCCAGCAGTACCGCATTTTTCGCCGGATCTGGCGTCAGCAGCCTGACACCGCGCTGCTGCTGATCGGTGACCCGAAACAGGCGATCTACGCATTCCGTGGGGCGGATATCTTCACCTATATGAAAGCGCGTGGCGAAGTCGCCGCGCACTATACGCTGGATACCAACTGGCGCTCGGCGCCCGGCATGGTTGAAAGCGTCAATACCCTCTTTTCACAGATGAACGACGCCTTCATGTTCCGTGAAATCCCCTTCCAGCCGGTCAAGTCCGCCCCGAGAAACGCCGGGCTGCGCTTTGAGCTGCGGGGTGATTTCCAGCCGGCGATGAACGTCTGGCTGATGGACGGCGAAGGCTGCGGGGTCGGGGATTATCAGGCCTTTATGGCCCAGCACTGCGCGGCGCAAATCCGCGACTGGCTGAGCGCCGGGGTGCGGGGTGAAGCCATCCTGCACCGGGGCGACGAGGCCCGGCCGGTGAGGGCCTCGGACATTACGGTGCTGGTGCGCAGCCGGCAGGAAGCGGCGCTGATCCGCGACGCGCTGACGCTACTCACCATTCCCTCGGTCTATCTCTCCAACCGCGACAGCGTGTTTGAAACCCTCGAAGCCCAGGAGATGCTGTGGCTGCTGCAGGCGGTGCTGGCACCCGAGCGTGAAAGCCTCCTGCGCAGCGCGCTGGCAAGCTCGATGCTTGGATTGAACGCCCGCGACATCGACAGGCTGAATAACAGTGAAACCCTGTGGGATGAGGCGGTGGAAGAGTTTACCCACTACCGCGAGCGCTGGCAGAAGCGGGGCGTGATGGCGATGCTGCGCGACGTCATGGCGCAGCGCAATATTGCCGAAAACATGCTGGCCACCGCGGGCGGCGAACGCCGTCTGACCGATATTTTGCACATCAGCGAGCTGCTCCAGGAGGCGGGAACGCAGCTTGAAAGCGAGCACGCCCTGGTGCGCTGGCTGGCGCAGCACATCGCCGAGCCCAACAGCAATGCCTCAAGCCAGCAAATGCGCCTCGAAAGCGACAAGCATCTGGTCAAAATCGTCACTATTCACAAATCGAAAGGACTGGAATACCCGCTGGTCTGGCTGCCCTTTATTGCCAACTACCGGGTGCAGGATCAGGCCTTTTACCACGATCGTAAAACCTTTGAAGCGGTGCTCGACCTCAGCAAGGCCGAGGACAGCGTCGAGCTGGCCGAAGCCGAGCGGCTGGCGGAAGATTTACGTCTGCTGTATGTGGCCCTGACCCGCTCGGTCTGGCACTGCAGCCTGGGCGTCGCGCCGCTATTCCGGCGTCGGGGCGACAAGTCCGGCGACAGCGACTTCCACCTCAGCGCCCTTGGACGCTTAATCCAACGTGGCGAGCCGAAAGATTCGGCCGGGCTGCGCCAGTGCCTGGAGACCCTGTGCAACGACCATATTGCACTGCAGGTTGCCGGGGTGGCCGACACCGCCCGCTGGAACATGCCGGAGTCAGCGATGCCGGATCTGCAGGCCCGGCAGGTGGCTCGCGCGCTGTTCGATGACTGGCGGGTTACCAGCTACTCCGGGCTACAGCAGCACGGGCACAGTATCGCCCAGGATCTGATGCCGCGCCTCGACGTTGATGCCGCAGGCACCGGCGAGGTGGCACAGGAGCCGGAGCTGACGCCACACCAGTTCCCGCGCGGCGCTTCGCCTGGCACCTTTTTACACAGCCTGTTTGAAGCGCTCGATTTTACCCAACCCGTCTCACCGGAGTGGGTGCTGGAGATGCTGCAGAAAGGCGGCTATGACGCACGCTGGCAGCCGGTGCTGACCCACTGGCTTACGCAGGTCCTGCAGACGCCGCTCAACGAGGAGGGGATCTCCCTGAGCCAGCTTTCAGCATCCGATAAACAGGTGGAGATGGAGTTTTATCTCCCGGTCGCCGGGCCGCTGACCGCCGATGCGCTGGATGCGCTGATCCGCGAGCACGATCCGCTGTCGCGTGGCTGCCCGCCGCTCGATTTCCGCCAGGTGCGCGGCATGCTGAAAGGTTTTATCGACCTGGTCTTCCGCCATAATGGCCGCTACTACCTGCTCGACTATAAGTCCAACTGGCTGGGGGAGAACGGCGAAGCCTATACCCCGGAGGCGATGGCCCGCGCGATGCAGTCCCACCGCTACGATCTGCAGTACCAGCTCTACACCCTGGCGCTGCACCGTTATCTGCGCCACCGTATTGCCGACTACGACTATCAGCGGCATTTCGGTGGGGTGATCTACCTGTTTTTACGCGGGGTGGACGGGCGCTCGCCGGGATCCGGTTGCTTCGCCACCCGCCCGGAAGAAATTTTAATAAATCAAATGGATAGCTTGTTTTCTGCAAGCCGAGAGGAGCTTGTGTCATGACGATGCAGGAATTATTGCTGGAGGCCGTAGAACAGCGCGTATTGCGTCGTCTGGATGTACAGTTTGCGATGATGTTGGCGGGGAACGATGAACCCTCGGTAATGCTGGCGACGGCGATCTTAAGCCGGGACGCCGGGGAGGGACATGTCTGCCTGCCGCTGTCGCGCCTGCAGGCAGAGGCGAAAAGCGCCGCGCTGCAGGCCTGTTTTGCCCTGCATGATGAAACCCTGGACTGGTCCGCCACGCTGATGCGTTCGCGCGCGGTGAGCGCAGGAGACGAACCAACGCCGCTGGTGCTGGTGGGTAACCGCCTCTACCTCAACCGGATGTGGCGCTACGAGCGGGCCGTGGCCAGTTTCTTTAGCGAAGCCAACCAGCCGTTGCCCCATGACAGCGCCGACGTTCAGCGTACCCTGAACGCGCTGTTCACCTCTGACGAAGCCGTCAACTGGCAAAAGGTGGCGGCGGCCGTGGCGTTAACGCGGCGTATCTCGGTGATTTCCGGCGGTCCGGGCACCGGTAAAACCACCACCGTCGCCCGCCTGCTGGCGGCGTTGATCCAGATGGCGGGGGAGGATAAGTGCCGCATACGGCTGGCGGCCCCGACCGGTAAGGCCGCGGCGCGTCTTACCGAGTCGCTGGGCGGTGCGCTGCAACAGCTTCCGTTGACCGACATCCAGCGCAAGCGCTTCCCGACCGAAGCCAGTACCCTGCACCGTTTGCTCGGCGCCCAGCCGGGCAGCCAGCGTCTGCGCTACCATGCCGGTAACCCGCTGCATCTGGATGTGCTGGTGGTGGATGAAGCCTCGATGATCGACCTGACCATGATGTCTCGTCTGATTGATGCCCTGCCGCCCCATGCCAGGGTGATTTTCCTTGGCGATCGCGATCAGCTGGCGTCCGTTGAAGCCGGGGCCGTGCTGGGCGATATTTGTACCTGGGCCAGCGCCGGCTTTACCGTGCAGCGTGCTCAGGAGCTGGCCGGAATGACCGGATGCCAGATGGAAGGCAACGTCAGCCCGGTGGCGGGCGCGCTGCGCGACAGCCTGTGCCTGCTGCAAAAAAGCTACCGTTTCGGCAGCGACTCCGGCATCGGGCAGCTGGCGGCCGCGGTTAACCGTGGCGACCGCCGCGCTCTGCGCTCGGTATTTGACGGTACGTTCAGCGATATCGAGAAAAAGCAGCTCCAGAGTGGGGAAGAGTATCTGGTGATGCTGGAGGATGCCCTGCAGGGATATCACCATTTTCTCGACCATGTGCATCGTCAGGCCTCCGAAGGGGAGATTCTGGCGGCATTTAGCCGCTACCAGCTGCTGTGCGCCTTACGGGACGGCCCCTTTGGCGTGGCCGGGCTCAACGAAAGGCTGGAGCAGGTGCTGGTGCAAAAACGCCGCATCAGCCGTCAGCCGCATTCGCGCTGGTATGAAGGCCGCCCGGTGATGATTTCGCGCAACGACAGTGCGCTGGGTCTGTTTAATGGTGATATCGGGATTGCGCTGGATCGGGGGCAGGGGCTGCGCGTCTGGTTCCAGATGCCGGACGGCAGTCTGAAGTCCGTACAGCCGAGCCGCCTGCCGGAGCATGAAACCGCGTGGGCGATGACGGTGCATAAATCTCAGGGCTCTGAGTTCGATCATGCGGCGCTGATTTTGCCTACCCAGATGTCCCCGGTGGTGACCCGCGAGCTGGTCTATACGGCCATTACGCGTGCCCGTCGGCGGTTATCGCTGTATGCGGATGACGGTGTGCTGGTGCAGGCCGTTACCACCCGTACGGAGCGACGCAGCGGGCTGAGTGCGATTTTTGAAGCTTTGTAATTATTTTCTCTCACACTTCTGAGGGAACCCCTCAAATAATCTTCGCACGGACGATTCCCTCTCCCTTGAGGGAGAGGGTTAGGGTGAGGGGGAACATGCGGCTCAGGTGGTTGTTCCGTTCACCTTACGTTCTGCTTTTCTCTGTCGGCCGCGTCACCCGTGAACGTGTGAAGGGGGCTCGCCGCCGCCCCCTTCACAATCCCGGCTCCCGGCAAAGAAAATCGCCGCTTCGCGGATTGTTCGCCCCATCCCTGGGGCTCACCCCTTCGGGGCCAGCGCAAGCGCTGTCCAAAATTGCTCCCGGCAATTTTGTCCTCAG